>Ga0208261_1000750_pt1 | contig 12261 bp, 12 predicted proteins | sample Knorr_S7_td_DCM__FD_185595 | JGI IMG/M metagenome (GOLD analysis project Ga0208261, IMG submission 185595) | Marine microbial communities from Southern Atlantic Ocean transect - Knorr_S7_td_DCM_ad_131m_LV_B (SPAdes) (version 3) | ecosystem: Environmental > Aquatic > Marine > Oceanic | place...
GGTATTATTTTTGCATCATTGATTATTGCTTTAACTTATTTAGGAGCAGAAGATGCTCAATTATTTATGCAAATACCTGCAGCAGTTGGTTTTGTTTTTCAAGGTCTAATACTTTTTTATTTATTAGGTGCAGATCTTTTAGTTAATTATAAATTGGGGTTTAATAAATAAATGGATTTTGAATTATTATATGGAATAGTAAAGATAATTTTAATCGCAACAACGCCATTAGTTTTTGCAGGAATTGGAGAGCTAGTTACTGAAAAATCAGGAGTTTTAAATCTTGGTGTAGAAGGTATGATGTTAGTAGGAGCTGTGACAGCATTTGTTACACTTGTTATAACTGGTAACTATATTTTAGCTTTTACATTTTCTATCTTGTCAGGCGTTATTATGTCTTCATTATTTGCTTTTTTAGTTTTAATTTTAATGTCTAATCAAATTGCAACGGGATTAGCTTTAACAATATTTGGTATTGGTTTAAGTTCTATGATTGGAAAAAACTATATTGGAACACCTATAGAAGGTTTATCACCTTGGTTTTTTGTAATTTTTTCTTTTGTAATAGTTTTTTTTATTAGTTATTTTTTCTATAAAACAAAAGCTGGACTTATTTTGCGTGCAGTAGGAGAATCTCATAACTCTGCCCATGCTTTAGGATATGGCGTTCTTAAAATTAGATTCTGTTCAATTATTTTTGGAGGAGCTATGTGTGCTCTTGCTGGCTCTTATATGTCAATTTGTTATGCACCTATGTGGCAAGAAAATATGACTGCAGGAAGAGGTTGGATCGCTTTAGCTTTAGTAGTTTTTGCCACTTGGAAGCCTGGGAGAATTTTGATAGGAGCATATATTTTTGGAGGTGTATCAATATTACAGATGAATTTTCAAGCATGGGGTTTAAGTCTTCCAGGTCAATTTTTTAATATGGCTCCTTATTTAGCTACATTGATAGTATTAGTGTTAATTTCTAGTAATAAATTAAGAGTTAAACTTAGTGCACCGGCATCTTTAACGATACCTTTCTTTAAAGGTAGATAAGATATCCACCATATTAGTAATATTTATTTATAGAATCGTTGAGTCAAATATAGAAAGAGTATTGAATACGAATTATTTTTAACAGGTGAGGTTAAAGTGATTAAATTATATAAAATATTATTATTATCTCTTACTTTTTTTGTTTTTTCATTAGGATCAGCCTATGCGGATCCAAAAAAAGTAGGTTTTATCTATATTGGTCCTCCTGGTGATCATGGATGGACTTATATGCATGATGTTGGTCGTAAACATATGCAAAGTCAATTAGGTGATGCTGTAACATCAACTTATATTGAAAATGTACCTGAAAACGCAGATGCCGTGAGAGCTATTAGAAAGTTAGCTTCTTCTGGTCATGATTTAATTTTTACTACTTCTTTCAACTATATGGATCAAACTCTTGAAGTTGCTAAAGAATTTCCAAATATAAAATTTGAACATGCTACTGGATATAAAAGAGCTGACAATGTCTCAACATATTCTGCTAGATTTTATGAAGGTAGAACAATATCTGGTCATATTGCAGGTCATATGACTAAAACCAATACAATAGGTTATATTGCATCTTTTCCTATTCCAGAAGTTGTAAGAGGAATAAATGCTTTTTATTTAGCAGCTTCTAAAGTTAATCCAGATATTAAAATTAAAATTATCTGGGCTTTTACTTGGTATGATCCAGGAAAAGAAGCCGATGCAGCTAATACACTCATTAACCAAGGAGCTGATATATTAGTTCAGCATACAGATACTTTTGCACCATGTCAGGCTGCAGAAAAAGCTGGAGTATTGGCTTTTGGACAAGCGTCTAATCAGGAAGAATTTTGTCCTAATGCACATTTAACTGCTATTGAAGATATTTGGGGGCCATACTATGCAGCAAGAGCTCAAGCTGTTGTAGATGGAACTTGGTCTTCTGAAGATACATGGGATGGAATGGATAAGGGTATGGTTGTTATGTCTCCATATAACACAAAACTTATGCCAGCCAGCTTAATTCAAGAAGCAATTAATATGGAAGTAGCAATAAAAGATGGTAAATTACATTCTTTTGAAGGTCCAATTTATAATCAAGCAGGAGAACTGATGGTAGCTGAAGGTGAAGTTGCTGATGATGGTATGCTTGCTGGAATGAATTGGTATGTTCAAGGAATAGACGGAGAATTACCTCAATAAATTAATTTATAAAACCCTCCAAGTTATCTTGGGGGGTTTACAGGAATTTAATATTATGTCTGATTTATTTGTTTCATGGGAAGAGTATCATCAAAAAACTGAAGATCTTGCAATTAAAGTTCATGATGATGGTTGGGAATTTAATCAAGTAGTATGCATTGCAAAAGGTGGAATGAGAGTTGGTGATGTATTTGCAAGAATTTTTAATGTACCTTTGGCCATTTTATCAGTTGAATCTTATAAAGGTGAAGGAGTTAAAAACAAAAGAGGAGCTATAACTTTTTCAAGAGATCTAGCAAAAACTAGTCCAAATATAGGATCAAAAGTTCTTCTTGTTGATGACTTATCAGACTCGGGAGTAACTCTTAAAAAAAGTATTGATTGGCTCCAACATTTCTATGGTTTTTATTTAGATGAGCCTATCAGAACAGCTGTATTATATCATAAAGCTGTTTCTTCATTTGTGCCTGATTATTATATCGATTATCTAGAGGACTCACCATGGATCCATATGCCTTTTGAAAAATATGAAGAAATTTCAATTGAAGAGTTAAAAAAAACTAAAAAATAGTACTTATTTCATTTAATTTTTTTTTATTTTTTGCAAATGTAGGAATTTTACAATCTTTATCTGGATATCCCACTATTAATAATACAAAGGGTTTCTCATTCGCAGGTCTATGAAGGATTTTATTTAAAAAATTCATAGGGCTGGGTGTATGTGTTAACATGCATAATCCTGACATATGCAAACAGGTAATAAGAATACCTGTAGCTATACCTACCGACTCTCTTACATAATAATTTTTAATTTTTTTCTTTTTTTGATAAGAAAATTTTTTTTCAAATATAGCAATCAATACAGGTGCATTTTCAATAAACTTCTTATCCTCATCCGTTCCAAGTGGTTCTAATGCTTTTAACCATTCCTTTGGTGCTTTTTTGTTATAAAATTCTTTTTCTTCAATTTCAGCAGCTATTCTAATTTTTTTCTTTATTTTTTTGTCTTTAATTATAACAAAGTGCCAAGGTTGTAAATTAGCACCATTAGGAGCAGATCCAGCAGATAAAATAGCATTTTTTATAATTTTTAAATCAATTTTTTTACTATCAAAATCTCTAACAGATCTTCTTTTAGAAATAATTTCATAAAATTTTTTAGATTTTTTAATAACATCTTTGATTGGAGTTTTATTAAATTTTAATTTTTCATTTTTAAACATCATAAATTATCTTATAAGTATAAATTAATGCTTCATTGGTTTACAATTATAATTGGAATATTTTTATTATCATTATCTATTAGTAATCCTTTATATAAATTAACAACTAAGAGTATTTTTAAATTCAATCTAATAATTAATATACTAATACGATTTTTTTTATTTTTTATAAGTATTTTTTTAATTTTTTTAGGACTTTACTTTGAAAGTATTAATTAATATCTTCTGATATTCCTATCTATTAAAGCTGCCCAAGCATCAATACCCCCAAGCACATTAACGCTATGCTCATATCCCTGTGCTTTTAACCATTTTACAACTGTTTGACTTCTGGTGCCTGCATGACACATAACAAAAATATTCTTATTTTTATCTAATTCTACATGTCTTTTAGCTATCTCAGATAATTTAATATGTATAGTTCCTTTAATATGAGCATGCTCTCTTTCAGTATCCTCTCTAACGTCCAGAATCTGAATTTTCTTATTTTCTTCTCTTAATTCATTGAGCTTGTGAACGGTAATCTCACTATTTGTATATAATTCCATTATCTCTATTTTATATAATTAGACAGAAAATTCTACAAAAATTAATTGTGTTAAATCTATAAATAAGTATAAGCATTAAAAAATTTAGATTTTATGGCTAAACAAATTACTTTTTCAGCTTTTGGTAGAGACTCTTATTATCATCGCGACTGGTTTAAAAAAAATGGGTTTAAATTTGATAGAAGCTCAAGAAGATGGGTTGTAGAAAAACTTCCTATAGAAAATGCTGAAGAATTTGCAAGTTATTGCAGAAAATATGGATTAACTTTTGAAAGATCAGATAGAATAATTACAGAATTTGATTATTCTGATTATCTTTGGGATGGTCAACGAGATGATTTTATGAAACCTTATGAAACAATCGATATCCCACAGCCTAAAAATAAAAGATAATTTTTGATAAAAAATTTTTTTACAAATAATCTTACGTTATTAATTATATTAAGTGCAATTTGGGGCTCTGCATTTATTGCAATTAAAATTTCTGTAGAATTTGTAAACCCTATTTCTATTGCATCATTAAGATTAATTATTGCTTCTTTATTCTTACTAATAATTTTTTTTTATAAAAAATATGTTTTTAATCTTAATATAAGAGTAATTATATTTATAATTCTTATAGGTATTATTGGAAATATTATCCCTTTTTTTTTAATTAATTGGTCAGAGCAATTTATACAATCTAATACTACTGCTTTATTATTATCTGTTGCGCCAATTTTTACTTTAATTCTCGCACCCTTTTTAACTAGAGATGATAATTTTACTTTATTGAAATTTGTATCAATTTTTATAGGTCTACTCGGAGTATTTTTTATCATTGGTTTTGATAGTATTTATAACTTTAAAGATAATGAGTCCTATTTTATACCTAAATTTGCAATCATTATTGCTGCTATGGGTTATGTTATTTCTTCTATTCTTGCATATAATTTAAAAAATATAGATACTATGACTTTAACTACTTTTGTAATAACTGCTGCAGCAATTATTTCTATTCCTTTTATGATTTATGCAGAATTATTTTATCCTTCATCATTTAACGGTACTTCTTTTTTAACTATTATATATTTAGGATTATTTCCTACTGCTATAGCATTTCAATTAAGATTTCATATAATTTCTAAAGCTGGGCCAATATTTCTTTCATATGTAGCATATTTAATTCCAGCTTTTGGAATATTATGGGGATATATTTTCTTAAAAGAAAAAATAAGTTTTAGCATTGCAGTTGGAGTAATTCTTATTTTAATAGGAGTTTTTATAAGTCAAAAAAAAATTAAATTACCTTAGTGCAAGTAATAACCAATGAAAGCATAAGCAATCAATAATATTGCTATTAATATAGTTATGATTCCAGCATTAATCTTCATTTTCTATTGATCTTTTTTATTTTTTAGTTCAATATATCTTTATTATGACTGAAACAATTAAATATTTACTTGAAGAATCTAAAGCACCTAAATTTTGGTATAATATTAACGCTGATTTACCAAGTCCTCCACCTCCACCTTTACACCCTGGTACAAAACAACCAGCGGGTCCTGATGATTTTGCACCATTATTTCCAATGGGATTGATTCTCCAAGAAGTTTCAACTGAAAGAGAAATTGAAATACCTGAGCCTGTAAGAGAAATTTATAAACAGTGGAGACCTTCACCTTTATATAGAGCAAGAAGATTAGAAAAGTTTTTAGATACTCCTGCTAAAATTTATTATAAATACGAAGGAGTTAGTCCAACAGGTAGTCATAAACCAAATACAGCTGTACCTCAGGCTTTTTTTAATAAAGAAGAAGGTGTAAAAAAAATATTTACTGAGACTGGAGCTGGACAATGGGGTAGTTCTTTAGCATTTGCTGGACAAATGTTTGGAATAGATATTGAAGTTTTCATGGTTAAAATTAGTTTTGATCAAAAACCTTATAGAAAACTAATGATGCAGTCATTTGGAGCTAAATGTAATCCAAGTCCATCATCTTCAACTGATTTTGGAAAAAAATTATTAGAAGAAAATCCTGATAATCCAGGAAGTTTAGGTATTGCTATTTCAGACGCTATTGAATCAGTAGTTAAAAGTGAAGGCAAAGCTAAGTATTCTTTAGGCAGTGTTCTAGGACATGTTTTAATGCATCAAACAATTAATGGTAATGAAGCTATATTACAAATGGAGCAAGCTGGTGATTATCCAGATATTATTGTTGGATGTACTGGAGGAGGTAGTAACTTATCAGGTTTAATGTTTCCTTTTTTAGGCCAGCAATTACGAGGTGGTAAAAAAATTGATATTATTGGATGTGAACCTTTATCTTGCCCTTCTTTTACTAAAGGTAAATACGCATATGATCATGGTGACATGGCTAAAATGACACCACTTATAAAAATGCATACACTAGGATCAGACTTTTTACCCCCAGCTAACCATTCAGGGGGTTTAAGATATCATGGTATGTCTTATCATTTAAGTCACTTGTATGAACTTGGTTTAATGAGAGCTAAAGCTTATGGTCAAAAAGAATGTTTTGAAGCTGGTGTTAATTTTGGAAAACAAGAAGGCATAATTCCAGCCCCAGAAGCCACTCATGCTGTAAAAGGAGCTATAGATGCAGCCTTAGAATGTAAGAAAAAAGGTGAATCTAAAACTATTCTTTTCAATCTTTGTGGTCATGGACATTTTGATATGTCTGCTTATGATGATTATTTTACAGGAAAGCTTGCCGATGATGTTTTTGAAGAAGAATCAGTTAATAAAGCAATGGCAAATTTACCTGAAGTTTCATAAATACTAATATATTTGCATTTATATATATTATTTATTCATAAAATATATTAATGTTTTATTACATTGGGAGAGATTAATTATATTAACGCCGAAGGAGCAACGTCCCGGAAACTCTCAGGCAAAAGGACCTTTGTAATTAATATCTGAAGATTGTTTATAATCAACAGAGGGCTAGATAAAGTAAATGGTAGATATTTGGCCTTTCCATGGGACTCGTCCATACAATCAAGACGCAAAAAATTTAATTGCTCCATCCACTGATCATTTAAGTATTGAGAATATAGAAATTTTTAGAAAAAATAATTATTGGAATTATTTAAAAATATTAAATCCTGTTGGTCAATTAAAAGAAAAAGATTCTTTGTCTGAAGCACGAGAACATTTTATTGAAATGAAAGATCACGATGTTATCAAAAAAGATAATGAATTAAATTTTTATATTTATCAAATTCAACTTGGTAATCACTCTCAATTAGGATTTTTATCTCTTGCTTCCATTGGTGATTTTGAAAAAAATATAATTAAACCACATGAAAAAATATATGAAAGTAGAAAAATTGAAAGAGCTGATCAAATGCTGAATATTAACACACAAATTGGTCCAATTTATGTTTCTTACCCATCTGATGAGAATATTAATAATATACTTTTATCTATTAAAAAAAATCCACCAACATATGATTTCGAAAGTTTTGATAAATCAATTCATAGATTGTGGTGTGTTAATGATAAAAATTTTATTCGCGAATTTACGAATTTAGCAATAAATATTAAACATTTATATATCGCCGATGGTCATCATAGAATAGGTGCAATGCAGCATATAAAAAAAATAAATCCATTAGTTGAAAGATTTATGATCGCTGCTTTTCCTTCAAATGAATGTAAAATTTTTGATTATAATAGAGTGATAAAAGATTTAAATGGCCTTTCTAAAGATCAATTTATTAAAAATTTATCAAATGATTTTAAAGTTTTAAAGGTTGATAATGCGTACAAACCATTAACTAAGAATGAATTTGGTATGTACCATGATAATCAATGGTATATTCTTGAACTTATTCACTCACTCACTTCTAACGACTTTATTGATGCCTTGGATATAAATATATTAAATCAATTTTGTTTAACAAAAATGCTTAATATTAAAGATGTTAATAATGATGAAAGAATAAGATTTATAGCAGGTTGTCATGGACTTTCTGCTTTAGAAAAAAAAGTAGATGAAAATCCTGATAGTGTAGCTTTTTCAATCTTTCCATCTAAGATAACAGATGTTATTAGAGTTGCTGATAACAATTTGACTATGCCACCTAAATCAACCTGGTTTGATCCTAAACCTCTTGATGGATTGGTTGTTTATGAGTTTAATTAGAATATGGAAAAACCAACTAAAAAACCAAATAATCCAAATTTTTCAAGTGGTCCTTGTGCAAAACGACCTGGTTGGAAGATTGAAAATTTAATTAATGCTAATACAGGAAGATCTCACCGCTCTGGTGAAGCAAAATTAAAGCTAAAGCTTGTAATTGATAAATCAAAAGAAATACTAAATTTACCTAATGATTATGTAGTGGGTATTTTGCCAGGATCAGATACTGGTGCGCTTGAAGCTTCTTTATGGTCTTTATTAGGATTAAAAGGAGTTGATATATTAGCGTGGGAAAACTTTGGTAAAGATTGGGTTAAAGATGTTTTAAATCAACTTCAATTGTCAAATTTAAATATTCATGATGTAAATTATGGAGATTTTCCTGATCTAACAAAAGTTAATTTTAAAAATGATGTAATTTTTACATGGAATGGTACTACCTCAGGAGTAAAAGTTCCAAATTCTAATTGGATACCTGATGATAGAGAAGGGCTAACTATTTGTGATGCTACATCAGCCATTTTTGCAATGCCTATTGATTATTATAAATGTGATGTTCTTACTTGGTCTTGGCAAAAAGTTTTGGGTGGAGAAGCTGCTCATGGAATGATTGCTATGTCTCCTAAAGCTTTAAATAGATTAGAAGAGCATTCTCCTAAATGGCCAATTCCAAAACTATTTAGAATAGCTGATAATAATAAAATTATTAAAGGTATATTCGAAGGAAGCACAATCAATACTCCTTCGATGATATGTGTTGAAGATGCTCTAGATGGACTTAATTGGGCTAAAGAAAATGGTGGTTTAGAATTTTTATTAGAAACTTCAAAAAAATCATTTGATATAATTTATAATTGGATTGAAAATAATGATTGGGTAACTTTTTTATCAAATAACAAAAGTAAGGAATATTTATCTAATACCAGTATTACATTTAAAATTTGTGAAGATTGGTATTTATCTAAAAATGAAGATGATCAAAAATTAGTTGTTAAAGAAATATGCAAAATTCTTTCAGAAGAAAATATTGCTTACGATATTAACGGATATGCCAAGGCACCACCTTCTTTTAGAGTTTGGGGCGGTGGAACAGTTGAACCACATAATATTAAATTATTATTACCTTGGTTAGAATGGGCTTATATTAAAGTTAAAGGATCTTATGCCTAAAGTTCTTATTTCTGATGCTATGGATAGTATTGCTGAAAAAATACTCCTATCTAACAATATTGAAGTAGATGTTATAACAGATTTTTCTATAGAAGATCTTATTGCAAATATTTCAATATATGATGGGCTGATTGTTAGATCAGCAACAAAAGTAACAAAAGAAATTATAGAAAAAGGTAAAAATTTAAAAATTATTGGTAGAGCTGGAGCAGGAGTTGATAATATTGATTTATTATCAGCTAAAGAAAAGAATATTATAGTAATGAACACACCAGGTGGTAACACTAATGCAACAGCAGAACATACTCTGGCATTACTATTGTCTTTATATAGAAAGATTGTTAATGCAAATATATCTACCCATAATGGAGAATGGGCTAAGAAAAAATTAAAAGGTAATGAGATAAGAGGAAAGACATTAGGAATTATAGGTTTTGGAAATGTAGGAAAAAGATTTGCTGAAATTTGTCATTCTCTTGGTCTAAAAATTTTAATAGTTTCTAAATTTTTTGACCATATCAAGGAAGATTTCCCTGAATATATATCTTCTAATTTAAAAAACGTTTTAAAAAATGCTGATATTATAAGTTTTCACTGTAAACCAAATAAAGATGGATCTTCCATAATAAATACTAATGAAATTAATCAAATGAAAAACAATGCAGTTATTATTAATACCGCAAGAGGCAATCTTGTATCAGAAATTGATTTATGTGATGCAATAAAAAATAATAAAATAGCAGGAGCCGCTATTGATGTTTTTGATACTGAACCAGCAACTAAAAATATTCTTTTTGGTTTAGAAAATGTATTATTAACACCACATATTGCTGCATCTACAAGTGAGGCACAGATTATTGTAGCTGAAATGGTTGCCAATCAATTTGTTGAATATTTTTTAAAAAATAAAGTTAATAATTCTGTTATTTAATAAAAAGATCTGTTAAATTTTCCGTATAACTAGTTGGGTTTGATAAAATATTTCCATCTAGTATATTTGCCTGATCTAAAATTATTTGAGCAACTTTTTTATGATCAAAATTATTAAGATTTTCAGATATTTTTACTATCATAGGATGTTCAGCATTAATTTCTAAAACTTTTTTAGATTCTGGAGTTTTTTGATTGTGCATTTTCATTAACTTTTCCATATTTATGTCCATCCCTGATTCTTCAGCTACTAACAAAACAGGACTTTTAGTTAATCTGTTTGAAATTATTACATTAGAAATTTTATCTTTAAGTTCTTTCTTTAATAATGATGTTAAATCATTGATTTTATTATCTATTTTTTTACTAGATTCTTTTTTATCTTTTTGTTTAGTACCTAGATTGGATATATCAACTTTACCTTTAGAAATTGATTTAAATTCAAATTCTTTATATTTATTAATATTTTGAAGCCAAAATTCATCAACAGCATCTGTCATAAATAAAACAGGGATTTTTTTATCTATAAACGCTTCTAGCTGTGGTGAATTTTTAATATGTTCTTTGTCTGTATTTGCAAAATAATAAATTTCTTTTTGATCCTTTGTCATATTTTTTACATAATCATCCAAGGATATTGAGTTATTATTATATGAATTTTCAAATCTAAGTAATGATAGTAATTTTTCATGATGATCATTAAATTCATAGAGACCTTCTTTAATTACGGCTCCAAAATTTTTCCAAAAATCTAAAAATTTTTTATTATCTTTAGTAGAAAGAGTATTTATTTCATTTAAAACTTTATTTGTTATTCCTTTTTTTATTTTAGCAATTACTGGATTGTTTTGTAGCATTTCTCTGCTTATATTTAGTGAAATATCTTGCGAGTCCACAACTCCGGGGACAAAACGAAGCCAATTTGGCATGATTTCATCACATTCATCAGTAATAAAAACTTTTTGTACATATAATTTTATTTTATTTTTTCTTTCAGAATTAAATAAATCCATAGGTTGATTAGTAGGAAGATATAAAAGTGCTTTATAATTTATTACACCTTCAGCATTAAAATGAATTGTTTTTAATGGTTCGTCAAAATTGAATGAAATATTATTATAAAATTGTTTATAATCTTCTGTTTTTATATCTTTTTTATCTTTTAACCATAATGGATTGCCTTCATTTATTTTTTCTTCTTTGTCCTTTGTGTCTAGATCTTTTAAATAAATTGGAAAAGGAATATAATTTGAATATTTAGAAATTATAGATCTAAGTCTCATACTATCTAGAAATTCTTCAGAGTCTTTTTTTATATTAAGAGATATTTTGGTTCCTCTGTTTTCTTTTTTTAGTTCTTCAATTGTATAATTATCTTTTCCATTAGAAATCCATAAATGTGAAGAGTCATCTTCTACATTTTTTGAATGAACAGCTACTGTATCAGCAACCATATAGGAAGAATAGAAACCAACTCCAAATTGGCCAATTGCTGATATATCATTAGTTTTTTTTGATTTAATTGATTCTATAAATTTATTTGTTCCAGATCTTGCAATTGTACCAAGATTATCAATTAAATCTTGACGAGACATTCCAATACCATTGTCTTCAATTTCTATTATCTTTCTTTTTTTAGAAACATTTATTTTAATTTCTAAAATCTTGTTATCTCCTAAAATATTTTTTTTTGATAAAGCTAAATATCTTAATTTTTCACAAGCATCGGCTGAATTTGAAATAAGCTCTCTAAGAAAAATTTCTCTTTCACTGTACAAAGAATTAGCTACCAAATCTAAAAGTTTGCTAACTTCTGCCTGAAAAGTTAAATTTTCCTTATTTTTAGTAGATTTTTCCATAACCTTTATAAAATTTAATCACTCATATTAAATATTCAATATCTTACAATCTTTTTTTGCCATATTTTTGTTTATATAGATATTTTTATGTTATTAAACTTATCTATGCGTTTAGAAAAAATCCTGATTTTATCCTCAATTTTACTTATTTTTATTATCGCAT
>Ga0208261_1000751_pt1 | contig 12256 bp, 16 predicted proteins | sample Knorr_S7_td_DCM__FD_185595 | JGI IMG/M metagenome (GOLD analysis project Ga0208261, IMG submission 185595) | Marine microbial communities from Southern Atlantic Ocean transect - Knorr_S7_td_DCM_ad_131m_LV_B (SPAdes) (version 3) | ecosystem: Environmental > Aquatic > Marine > Oceanic | place...
AGAGCACTAACTCCTACTACTCCTCCGCCAACTACAACAACTTTTGCTTTAGATTTCATCTTGCGACTTCTACTAAATTTTTAATACTAACGAAACAAATTTTTTCATAATTTATATAGAAGATCCCATAGGAATAGGTTGTGAAACAGCCGTTGTAAGCCAGCAATTTTTGAGCAAGCCCTCTAATTTATATTTTTCTACCTGCCATTTAAATTTGTAATATTTTTTTTCTTTGTCTAAGACAATTACTTCAAAAGTTGCTAATTCATTGGATTTATAAACTTCATTAATTTCATGACCTTTGTGATTTATAAGCATAGAATATGACGGGGTTTTCATCATGTTTTTAAATCTTTCAAGAGGTCCTGTTACTCTCTGATTATTTGGATGGGCAAATTCCCAGGTTTGTACTATCCCAAAATCCTTGTAGGGAGTATCGTTTTTCATTAATGCTGACAATTGAATTTTAATTACTTGATTCGCTTCTATTTTAGAATTTGGTTTTGTTACATCAGCAAATGATGTTTTACAAATTAAAAAAAAAATAAAAATTATATTAAATAATACTTTATAATTTATTGGCTGTAGTCTTAACATCTTCAAGAAATTTTTTTCTTTTTTCATCACTAACAAATGGTACAGCAAAATACCTTTTGTATACAACATCTGTAATGCCACATATATTAAATACACCTCTTCTGAGTCTTTTGGTTGGCATATTTAAAAAGAAAGTTCGAATTGCAAACTGTGGTGATCCATATGTGCAAAAAACAATAGCTTTTTTTCCTTTTAAATTACCTATTGGATATCCATAATTTCCAAATAACTTTTTAAACCTAAATGCCCATGGTGGTGCTAACACTTTATCAATCCAACCTTCAAGGATCGCCGGCATTCTAAAATTCCATATTGGGGCAATCAATACTATCACGTCAGAACCTTCTATTCTTTTTCGATGGTCCATGACAACTTCATCAGGTTTTTCACCAAAGAAAACTGGATCAAACTTTTCTTTATATAAGTCCACTAAGTCAACTTGGTTTCCATTTTCTTTTACTGTTTTAATAAAGATATCTCTTATAGAAGCATTAAATGATTTTTTGTCATAATGACCATAAACGACAAAAATTTTTTTCATCAACTTCTTAAAACTGGAAAAACTGGGTTAGATTTCTGAAATAATCTTTGGTATTCTTGTTTTATACATTTATCTGAAACAAAATCCATATTTTGATCTTTTGCAATTTTTTCTGCATCATCATTATGAATTCCATATTGTAACCATAAAACTTTACTTTTTTTCTTTACAGCTTCATGTGCAATACCAATAGCTTCGTTTGAGGGTCGAAATACATCAACAATATCAATTTTATCTGGAATCTTATCTAAACTACTTATAACTTTCTCTCCGTTAATAATCTCTCCTTCTGCAAATGGATTAATTGGATAAACTTTATAACCAAAATCCTGCATATACTTCATAACAACATTTGCAGGTTTTCTTTTTAAATTTTTTCTATCTTCTCCTTTTTTTTCGGAACTTACACCAATCATCGCTATTGTTTTAGAATTCTTTAGAATTTCTTTTAATTCATTATCATTCATTATTATTTATTTTTCCATTTAGGTTGTCTTTTTTCAAAAAATGCTGAAATTCCTTCTTTTGCATCGTGTGACATCATATTTAAAGTCATCATTTTACTTGTAAAATTATATGCTTTTCTTAATGGCATCTCTAACTGTTTATAAAAAGCGTGTTTTCCAATTTTAATTGTCAGGTTAGATTTTGAAGCAATTTTTTTTGCCATTTTTAATACTTCGTTGTTTAATTTTGCTTTTGCAAAACAATCATTAATTAATCCTATGTCTTTAGCATAACTAGCATTAATTGGTTCTCCAGTTAAAAGCATTTTCATCATTATTTTTCTATTAATTTTTCTGCTTACAGCAACCATAGGAGTGCTACAAAACAAACCAATATTAACACCTGGTGTAGCAAATGATGCATCTTTGGTACTGTAAGCTAGATCACAGCTGGCAGCCAATTGGCATCCTGCTGCATAAGCTGCTCCATGAACCTTAGCTATTACTGGTTTTCTTCCTTCTACAATTTGTAACATCAATTTTGAACATAAATTAAATAATTTTAAATGATTGGATCTATTTTTATACCCTCTTACTTCTTTTAAATTATGTCCAGCGCTAAAACCCTTACCTGATCCTTCAAGTATTATAACCTTTGTATTATTATCTTTATCAAGAATTTTAAAAACTTTTAGCAATTCATTTAAAGTCTTAAAAGATAATGAATTATATGTTTTGGGATCATTGATAATTATGTTTTTAATTCCGTTACCTAATTGCTTTACTATTACTTTCATATAAATATTATTTTAATTTTCCGTCTTCTCTCATTTTAGCTCTAATCTTAGTAGCTGATATTTTTTGTATCTCTTCAGATAAAACAATTTCTTCTATTTTATACCCAACACCTCTACCATAACAAATATTTGTTATATTTGGCACCATCATAATTTTAAACCTTCCTTCAAACTCAGGATTTAGTTTTTCTTCTATATTTTTTTTAACAGTCTCAAAATCAAATGGATTATCATCTACTCCTTGTACGTCTCTAATTTGAATGCAAACTTGACCTGTTTTTTTAATAATTTCTTTAAACAATGTATAGTGACCATCATGAAATGGTTGCCATCTACCTAACATTTGTGCAGTAGGTTTTTTATTATCCCATTGATAATTCATTTTCATTCTCCTTGTATATAAAATTGTTTCTATTTCGACTTTCCACTTAAACCACCATCGAATAATAATTTTTGTCTTAACTCAATTGGATACTTGGAAATATTTATAACTAATCTCTCTAGCTTTGGATATCTTGAACCATATTCATAATGCTGAACTATTATTGAACCATATATAATTGAGCACACGAGAAAAATAATAATTATTAATATAAACAACCAAATCGGTATTTTTTTTAACATTATATAAGATTATTAAGTTTTTCGTATAATTCAATAGCAGTTTGGAATAAATCGTTGTCATATTTTTTTGGATGTGGTTTAAATGATATATCAAATTGTTTTTTATTAGATAAATTAGTTTCTAGAAATTTGCTGAGTTCTTCTTGATAAGAAGTGTCAATCAGTTTTTCATAACAGATAAATTTGCAACTTTGTTTTTCTTTATTGTATAAATTAAAATAATAGCTATAAAATTCAACCCATTGCTCGATCCAATAGTTTATATCATTTCGATCATAATATAACTTTGGTTTAAACCATGGTTTATGGTTTATTCCAAACTCGTTATGTCCTAAAAAGTTCATATATCTTAAAACAAACTTGTCATTACTATGAATTTTCGAAAAATTAATATCTTGATTCATTAAAGATAATGATTGCTGTAATGGATTTCTAAATGGTATTAAAAATTTAGCGTTCGGAAAAGTTTTTTTTAAAAAATCAATTCTTTTACAATTATTATTATTTTTACTTAAATATTTTTTTTTTTTATAATATTTGAGAATTAAAGATACATATTTTATAAACTCCTCTTCTGAGTTTTCATAATTAATTGAATTTAAAAAGACTTCATCAAAAGCTTCGGGACTATCTAGGCTAAAAAAAATTTTATCATTATGTGGTCTTAATTTAGGTTTAAAATTTTTCTGTATATTGATTTTTGATGTCAAATTTACTGAAAATATAAAAGGCATATTTTTATATTTTAAAGAAGCAAATTCATCATTTTGATAAATATAATTTAATAGTGTCGTTGTGCCAGATCTTGGCAAACCAGAGATGAATATATGCTTTTGATGTTTTGTATCAATTGGATTTATGTTTCTAAAATATATCAATTTTTCTATTTCATACAAACTATTATTAATTATCTTAAACTTAAAACATAAGTCATGAAGTATTTTTTGTATTACATTATAGTTTTGCATATTTTTCTTCTTAAAAAATTATAAATAAATAAAACGAAAATTGATAAAAACAATCCAAAAAAACTTATCGTAAATTCAACTAAATCAATAATATATAAATCTATTAAAATAAAAATAAATAAGATGAACAATATTATAAAAACTATTTTGGTTGATATAAAAAACAATTTTTTAGAAATAGAAATAATTAAAAATTCTTTTTTATTATCAGAGATTAATTTACTAAAAAATATTAAATACAGTTTTTTATAAACGAATAAATTAAATTTCAAAAGTTTTAAAAATTTAAAATATAATAGGATTTCATAAGATAAAATAATAAAAAAAGTTAACCCTAATTGGGTCATTTTATTTTTCTTTATTTTCTTGGTCTTGTTGATTTAAATTATTATCCCTTTTTTTTTTCAAAAATCTTTTTAAGGGAAACCACAATAAAGCAAATATTGAAGCAAATATTGCTATAACTATACCTAAAGTTGCTGCAATAAGTCCTCCTCCCATTCCTGGTCCAACATAAGAAAATGCAGAGGTTAAACTCAAAAAATAAACTATAAAAATATATATTAATTTGTACATTTTTTATTCGATATACTTTCTTTAATATTTTTTACTAAGTCAACATCTGAAATTAATCTAGACCATGAAATAGGATAAATTTTTCCATCTTCACCAATATTTAAAAATTCCCATTCCAGTTCTCCTTTAGAATTAAAAAAAAGGATTCTTCCACTGTTTGTCTCCTCAAGCATCGATGAACCATCTATCATAAAATCAGCCAAACCCTCTGTTGGAGTTTTAAAATTTTTTGTTTCTAATTGATTTGTAAGAATTTTTTTAAATTTTTTTGATTTAAAATTATAAATTAATATTTCTGAAAAAACGTTATCTTTCGCGCTTGAATTATTATTGTTAAAAATGGAAATTTCGTAATCAGATATTATATCTACATCATGTTGTTCAAAAAACGGTCCCCTAATGTAATTTACTAATTCATTTGTTTTGGGTCTGTAGTGAATTATTGATGAATTTCTTAGTAAACTTAAAAAAATATCACCTTTTTTCCAGTGAGGCCCATCACTTAAAACTGGCTGAATATCATTTAAATGTATTGGGTCTGTTGAAGTATACACATCACTGTCAAAAAATATTTTATTTTCTAAAAGAATTGATGCGATAGATTTTTTATAAATCACTTCACCATTAATATGATTTATTTTAGAAATTGAATCGTCTGCAAAATTCATTCCTTTTCTAATTAATGATAGTTCATTAGTTACATCTTGACTTACCTTTTTTAAGGTTGACCCAACCCAAATATTATTTTCATGATCTCTTTCTATTGAATGATGAAATCTAAGATCGTTATTTCTCCAAATATCATTTCCACAAATATCTATTTTGAATAGAGGTGAAAACATTACATTTTTAGATATTAAACTTCCATCATCTAAGATCAATGGATGACCGTATTGAAATCTTTTACGAGTATTATCTTTCCCAACTTTAAGATTTTTGTACGTTTTATCAATATCGTGATTATATCTATGAATTACTTTTAAATTATTTAGATCTATAATCTCTACAATTGATAATTTATTTTTGCTTTCATATCTTGGTAGTATTAATAATTGATTTCTTTTTTCATCTAAATTCTTATTGTAAAATTTGATATAATTCCCATTAATATCTTTTTTTTTTTCAATAATTGAATTCTTCTCTTGGTAGACTTTAGGAACTTGTTTTAAAGGTTCAAGTGTATTTCCATATCTTAAAATTTTTTCAAAATTTATAGGTATGGAAGAAATTGAAATAGCAATTTTTTGTGTTTTAGGATATCTCACACCATACTCATAGTAATGAACCAATAAAGTACCAAATAAAACAGTACTTATAAAAATTACAACTAAAACTAAAACTAAAATCCAAGTAGATATTTCTTTATACATACTTTTTTAGATCTTCTAATATTTTTAATGACCAAAACTTTGCATCTTTGGAAGTAACATGGATGTCATATTTTTCAGGTTTTACAAACATTTTATTTGTATCATCAAATCTTCCTTCTTTGATTGTGTCTACCCAAATTACATAATCTGAAGGAAACAAACTTCTTGCTTCAGGTGTTGGACAAATAAAATCAGCAATAACATAATTTCCTTCCTCTTTTAGTTTTAAAGCGAAGTCAGCCATTCGTTTAGCTTGTCTCGTTCTTCCCTCTTCAGAAAAATCCCAATCATTTGCGGCCTTTCTGACTTCATCGGCATTTAATCTTTTTGCATTTAACTTTGGTGCCAATTCATTTGCTAAAGTAGTTTTGCCTGCTCCAGGTAAACCCATAACTAAAATTATTTTCATTAGATATCTTCTAAAGGATGATGGGACATGAGTTCAAGGTTATTTTTTCCAACTAAATATTGTTGCTCTAGCTTAACACCCTCATTACCACCAACTTTTCCGATATAACTTTCAACTGTAATCGTCATATTAGTTTCAAATGTACCACTTCTTTCACCACCATCCGTAGGATACCTAATAGCAGGCCACTCATCACATAATCCTATTCCATGAACCATAACTGAATACCTATTGCCATAATATTCTTCAGGTAGAATCCATGATTTTTCTATGAATTCTTTAAAAGACATGCCTGGTTTGATAAGTCTTGCATTATGATTAATTTGCTCAACTGCCATTGAGTATAATTTTTTTTGATTGTCGCTAAACTTATTTCCTTCAACGTATGTTCTAGATATATCTGCACAATATCCATATGGACCAACCATATCTGTATCAAAAGATACTATTTCGCCTCTTTGAATTATTTTGTTGCTACTTTCTTGCATCCAAGGATTAGTTCTTGTGCCGGAAGATAAAATTCTACATTCAATCCATTCGCCACCATTTTCGATATTAGTTTTATGTAAAATTGACCATAATTCATCCTCTGTCATACCAGCTTTTAATTCACCTCTCATTTTAGTAACACCAATTTCAGCAACCTCTAATGCAGCTTTCATACATTTTAATTCTTCGGATGATTTAATTACTCGAGCTTGTTCTAAAATTAATTTTGCATCAACCACTTCAATACCAATTTTATTTAACGAAGATACAGCGGGGCCGTTTATGACATCAATTGCTATTTTTTTACTCTTAAAATAAGAATTTGATAAATCATTTACTTCGTTAATCCATTTTTTTAATTGAGCACTTGCCTGATCACCGTTACTAAAATAATCCCAAGTAATAGAAGGTCTTATTTCATCAATTAAATTTAAATGTTCAGAAAGTTTTTCACAGTTAAAATATTCGTAAAGTATTACAGGACCATTTACTGGAACAAAACAATATCTTGTTAAATTATGCATATTATAAACACTCATATTAACTGTGTCCAAAGCATATCTAATGTTTACTGGGTCAAATAGCATACATGCTTCAAGATTATTTTTTTCTAATTCTTTTTTTACTCTATCAAGTCTATAAGATCTTAGTTTATTAAAATCTATTTCATCCTCATTGAATCTTTTTTTGGTAATAAAATTTTGTTTTGTTTTTGTTTCAGGATTTATTCTTCTATTAAATTTCATTTAATTAAAGCATCTGGATCCCAACACCAGTTTTTGGATATGTATAAAGATTATAATTTGCAGTAAGTTCTTCTCCTGGCTTAATATCCTTAATTGATACCATAAACATATATTTTGCATCAGGTTTTTCACTTAGATTGTAATACATGTTTTCTCTATTTGTATCATTCTTATCAAATTTTTTTGCTTTAGCTTTTGTATCAATTGGGTCACCAAAATTTAACATTGGCAATATATTGGAGACCATTCTCATTACAGTAGGATCATTTGAATGGTTATAAAAACCACCTAAAGGAGTTCTTATATATTTATTTTCAAATTGTTCGTCTCTTATATGTGTAACCCCAATAAATGAATTAGCTTTTATTTCTTCCAAGGTAAATAAGCCAAGTCCCTCTATTGGTGAGTTTTTTATAGTTAACTGTTTGGGTAAAGGTCTATACATAATTAAACTAAATTGTTTACCACCCATTTATGAAAATGGTGTGTTGGATTATCCATAATTGGAGAAAAATTTCCACCATTATATGATGGAGAATTTCTACCCTCTTGCATTCCCTCAATAATATTTAAATCTTCAGTTTGTATTTCTTTCCATAATTTAAAGTTTTGTTTTCTAAGAGATTTATATTTTTTTGAATTTGCCGCTTTTTCACCAACATAATAAATTTCCATGTGCTCTTTAGTGCATTTATGATCAATTGGTTCAAGCCAATATGCATAAAAATGATCTTTATGTATTCCTAGCATTACATTTGGGAAAAGTGCGACATATTCTGCGATGTGCATCTTGTCTTTAGGCCAGCTTGGAAAACAAGGAAATTTTTCTTTACCTTTAAATCTTGGATTATAAACTTTGGTTCCTTGACCAGCAAAACGATTGGGCAGCCCTTGAATATGATAATGATCATTAATTTTAGAGTAAGAATTTAATCCTGGATGAACCCAGGGTAGATGATAGCTTTCACAGTAATTTTCTATAGCAAATTTCCAGTTACAATTTGCATTTAAATTAAAATATCCAAAGTCATTTGAGTATACTATCAACTCTCTATCTTTGATTGACCAAAATTTTTCCCATCTATCACTCAGTGGTTTTATATATTCTTCAAATGATATTTCATTTTCTCTAATATTAATAAAAATCATATCAAGCCAAACATATGATTTAATTTCTTTTAATCCACTTTTTGATTTGTCAAATTTTTTAGAACTATGTTTATTCATTCCACCAATATGGGGTGTTGCAACCAAATTTCCTGAAGTATCATATGACCATGAATGATATGGACATCTAATTACATTTTTAATTTTGCAATTTTCTTGTAAAATTTTATATCCTCTATGGCTACAAACATTATGAAAAACTCTAATTTGATTTTGCTTGTCTCTCAAAATCATTATTGGAATGCCCAATAAATTAAAAGGTTTGGCATCTCCTTTATTGGGCAAAGAACTTGCAACACCTATCACAACCCATTTTTCTTCAAATAATTTTTTTCTTTCTAGTTTTGAATATTCTTGACTTGTATAACATTCGTTTGGAAGACCGTGAGACTTATCAATAGGTTTTTTTACAATGTCTAATTTTTTCTTTTCTATTATATTATATATCCCAGACATTATTTATTTACTTCATATAATCCAAGCCAAGCATTAACATCTTTGCTCGCAATGTAATTTGATTTAAAAAATTCTAATTCTTTCCATTTATTTACCTTATTTAGCTGGTCAATTTTTTTGTCAAATCCATACTCTTCATAGATTCCTTCATTAACTGTAAAACAAATAAGCCCTTTATTTTTAGTAATTCTAATAAACTCATCTAATGCGGGAGGTTTAACATGTCCAAAGGTGAAGGTTCCAACACACATTAATGCATCAAATGAATTATCTTTTTCATTGATGTGCTTATTTAAATCAACTTTGTCTAGTTTTTGGTATAAACCTTCTGGAACTAAATCTAATAATTTTTGGGAAAGATCTGCTCCTTGAAAATTTGAAAAGCCATATTTTTTCAATTCAACACCCACCAAACCTGTTCCACATCCCGCATCATAGATTTTAATGTCTTTATTTTTTTGGTATTTTACAAAAATCTCTGAGGATTCTTTTGGACCAGTATAATTCCAATCAATCATATCCTGGTCATACTTGTTATCTTCTCCCCATTCGTCATAATATTTCATAACCTCGTCAGTTTTTTTTAGTTTATATATTGGTACTTTGTTACCTACATCTTTTTGTGCCATTAACTCCTCATCTTTTGTCCAGAAGGATCATAGAGTGGTTCTTTAATTATTGAACAGTTAAAAAAATCACCATTTATTTCGACTTGAATACCTTTTTCAGTTTTTAATTCATTTTGATCTATATAAGAAAATGCAACACTTTTGTTTACAAAGTGAGCAAAACCTCCTGAAGTTATGTAACCAATGCTTTTGTCACCTTTTAATACTGCTTCGTTATATGTCACATCAATATCGTTTGTTTCTACTATTAATGGAACTAATTTATTTTTACTTTCATCTTTTTGAGCATAATCTTTACCAATAAAATCTTTATCCCAATTTATAAAAACATCTAAGCCAGTTTCTTTTGCGGTAAAATCAGGACGGTAATCTAATGTCCAGGCTCCCCAATTTTTTTCTAATCTCATTGACATTAAAGCCCTTCCGCCAAAAGGTTTTAAATTAAATTCTTTTCCTGCTTTTGATAATTCTTCATATAATTTTAATTGAAAATGAGGAGCTACATAAATTTCATATCCAAGCTCTCCTGTAAAAGATATTCTATTTACTATAGCAGGAACTCCCGCAACAAACATTTTTCTAGAATCTCTAAATCTAAAACTATCATTAGATACGTTCTCTCTAACAATTTTTTGAAGTAAATCTCTCGATTTAGGGCCAGCTATACTAAGTCCATGAAATTCATCAGATCTATTTTTGTATTTTAAATTAAATTTTTCTAAATGGCTATCAAACCATCTTCTATGCATTTCTTGAGCTGCTCCAGATCCAAATATCATAAATTCATTTTCTTCTAAACACGCAACTGTTAAATCACCATATAGTTTTCCCTTATATGTAAGCATTGGTGTTAAAGAAATTCTTCCAGGCTTTGGTAATCTGCCCGCCATAATGTGATCTAAAAATTTTCTTGCATCTGGACCTTTGAATTCATGTTTTGAAAAGTTAGCTACTTCAGTTATACCTACATTTTCTCTTACATTTATAACTTCTTTTGAAACATAATTATGAGATCTTGATCTTTTAATTGTTGGTTCTTCATAAGCATCTTCTTTATTATTAGCAAACCACAAAACATTTTCTAAACCAAAAGAATCTCCCATCACAGCTCCTTGTTCAACAAACCGATCATATAAAGCTGTTGTTTTTTGTTTTCTTCCTTTTGGTAAAGTTTCGTTTGGAAAAGTCATAATGAATCTTCTTTCATAATTTTCTGAAGATTTAATCGTCCCATATTGCGGTGATGCGTAGTCTCCAAATCTTGCAACATCCATTGCCCAAACATCAATTGAAGGTTCGCCATCTATAACCCACTCTGCAATACATTTACCAACCCCACCACCTTGGCAGAAACCAGCCATAACGCCTACTGCTACCCAATAGTTTTTCATCCCAGGAACAGGACCAATTAAAGGACTTCCATCGGGACCAAAAGTAAATGGTCCATTTACAATATTTTTTATTCCTGCTTTTTCTAAAGCAGGCATTCTCTCAAATCCTATGGCTAATCTGTCTTGAATGTTATCAAGTTTAGGTTCTAAAAGTTCGTGTCCAAAATTCATTGGAGTCCCTTCTACTTTCCATGGAGTAGACTTTCGTTCATATGTGCCTAGCAACATTCCTTTGCCTTCTTGTCTAAAATAAATGTTACCTTCAAAATCTGTTCCAATTGGAATTCTCTGATCTCCTAATGCCTCAATTTCTGGAATAGCTTCTGTAATTAAATAATGGTGTTCCATAGGCTGAACAGGTAAATTCAATCCAGCCAAATTACCAACTTCTCTTGCCCATAGTCCTCCAGCATTAATAACAATTTCAGCATTAATATTTCCTTTATCTGTTACAACATTCCATGAACCATCTTCTTTTTGTTTGGTGTCTTTAACGGCTATATGAGTATAATATTTTCCTCCATGAATTTTTGCAGCTTTTGCAAAGGCATAGGTTACTCCTGACGGATCAACCTCGCCATCAATTGGATCCCACAATGCTAACAAATATCTAGAAGGATCAATTAAAGGGTTTTTCTTTTTTACTTCTTCAAGAGAAATAAATTCCTGATCTAGCCCCATGTATCTTGCTTTTGACCTTTCTCTTTTTAGATATTCTGCCCAGACATCATTTGAAGCTAAATAAAATCCTCCACTTGGTTTAAATCCACAAGAATGACCTGACTCTTTTTCAATTTCTTTGTAAAGACCTATTGTGTAGGCCATCATTCTAGAAATATTTGGATCATTAGAGATCACGTGAACATTTCCAGCAGCATGCCATGATGAACCTGAAGTTAATTCGTTTCTTTCTAGTAAAATACAATCTTTCATTCCAAATTTTGAAAGATGATAAAGGATTGAGCAACCAACAACTCCTCCACCAATTATTACTACTTTGGCATGATTTTCCATAACTAGTATTTAATTTCTTTATTTACTTCTTTTAAC
>Ga0208261_1000752_pt1 | contig 12255 bp, 12 predicted proteins | sample Knorr_S7_td_DCM__FD_185595 | JGI IMG/M metagenome (GOLD analysis project Ga0208261, IMG submission 185595) | Marine microbial communities from Southern Atlantic Ocean transect - Knorr_S7_td_DCM_ad_131m_LV_B (SPAdes) (version 3) | ecosystem: Environmental > Aquatic > Marine > Oceanic | place...
TTTTAAACCAGCTGCTCTTACTGCTGAAGAATGAACGAAAACGTCCTTTTCCTTATCTTCTCTTTCAATAAAACCATAACCTTTAGTTCCATTGAACCACTTTACTTTTCCTTTTAGACTCATTTGTTCTTCCTTATTTATTAACTTTAAATCAGTAAATTGAAATAGTTCAAATTTACTAATATGGCTCTTTAAACCGTTTAGAGATTAAATGTCAAGTGAATGATCAAGTTTCTATAAAAAAATTTGAAAAAACTACCTATTTGTTACACTAATATATAGATAATACCGGCTAATATTAGGGCACCCATAGATGCTAAAAAAATGTTTTTTTTGTTTACATAAAGCCTAACAATCTTATTAAAGGAAGGTTCGGTGTAACCCAAACTCGAAGTTGTTTTTCCAGATGCTTTCCCAAAACCTTGGTCTCTTCCTATTTTTAGAAATTTAAGTTTTCTCTGTTCAAATATTTCGTCTCCTGATAAATTTTCAAAATCTTGTAAATTTTTAATTATAGATTTTTTAATTTCAGCAGCTATTTTTTCACCATCTCTGTGCGCGCCACCAAGCGGCTCATTAATTACTTCATCTATAATACCTATTTTTAATAATTCACTTGCTGTTAATTTCATAGCTTCTGCAGCCTCCAATGATTTACTAGGGTCTCTCCAAAGAATAGATGCACATCCTTCGGGTGATATGACTGAATATATTGAGTGCTCCAACATAATTACTTTGTTTGATGAAGCTAATGCTATTGCTCCTCCAGATCCACCTTCTCCAATTATAATAGATATATTAGGAACCTTCAAAGACATACAGCACTCTATAGAGTTTGCAATTGCAACTGCCTGTCCTCTTTGTTCAGCACCTATTCCTGGATAAGCCCCAGGTGTATCTATAAAAGAAATTACTGGAATTTTAAAACGGTCGGCAAGTTTCATGAGACGTATACATTTTCTATAACCTTCCGGTTTCATCATTCCAAAATTTCTTTCTAACCTTGAATTTAGGTCCTCACCTTTTTCTTGACCTAGAACTAAAACAGATTTTCCTTCTATCACCGCGAAACCTGCAATTATAGATTTGTCATCGCCAAATAGTCTATCTCCTGATAGCAGAGTAAAGTCAGAAAAAATTTTATTAATGTAAAAATTTGCTCTTGGTCTATCCTCGTGTCTAGCTACTTGTGTTTTTTGCCAACTATTTAGATTAGAATATGTGAGATTTAATTTGTCGTTTATTTCATTTTGAACTTTTTTAATTTTTACCGTATCAACTTCAGAAATTCCATCTTTATCAAATGGATTTTTCAGCCCATCAAGGTCTTGTTCTAATGTTTTTATTTCTTTTTCAAAATCTAGATAATTTCTCATAAAATCTTAAGGAAAAATAATATTATTAATTTAATTAAAATTCAAATGTGTCAATAAAGTGTTGTTAAAATACTTAATATTTGATGTATTATCCCCCAAATGAAAAAAGTAAGTGTTAATAATTTACAGATAAGTGAAGAATTGCTTAAGTTCGTAAATGATGAGGCAATTCCAGGCACAGATTTGGATATAAATAAATTTTGGAAGGGCTTTGACGATGCTGTTCATAACTTAACTCCTATTAATAAAAAATTATTAAAAAAAAGGGACGATATACAAAAAAAAATTGATGAATGGCACTTACAAAAAAAAGGATCTAATTTTAACAAAGATGAGTATTTTAACTTTTTAAAATCCATTGGATATATTGCTGAAGATCAAGGTGACTTTGAAATAGAAACAGCCAACGTCGACAAAGAAATTTCGTCAATTGCTGGTCCTCAATTAGTTGTTCCAGTAGATAATGCAAGATATGCTTTGAATGCTGCTAATGCACGCTGGGGAAGTTTGTACGATGCAGTTTATGGAACTGATGTTATACCTGGAGAAATTGGCAAAGTTTATAGCGAAGAACGAGGAAAAAAAGTTATAAATTATGTAAGAGAATTTTTAGATGAAATTTTTCCAATAAACGAAGGGAGTTGGAAAGAAGTTACGAAAATTACAATTAGCGGAAGTGAACTAAAATTTTTAATTAAAGATAAAAATGAAAGTCTTAAAAATAAAAAACATTTTGTAGGTTTTGTAGGTGAAAAACAAAATCCAACATCAGTTTTATTGAAAAATAATAATCTACATATTGATATTATAATTGATCCTAATAGTTCTGCAGGAAAAAGTGATAAAGCAAATATTTCTAATGTGATTGTAGAGTCTGCGATTTCTACAATTGTAGATAACGAAGACTCTGTTGCAGCAGTAGACTCTAAGGATAAAGTTAGATGTTATAGAAATTGGCTTGGGTTAATGAAAGGAAATTTAGAAGCAGAAGTTAAAAAAAATGGAAAAGAATTTGTTAGAAAATTGAGCTCTGATAGAATTTACACTGGCCCAGATGGGTCTAAAGTTGTTTTACATGGAAGAGCTTTGTTGCTTAATCGAAATGTAGGTCACCTAATGACTAATCCGTCAATAACTTTAAAAGATGGCTCTGAAATTCCAGAGGGTATAATGGATGCATTTATATCTACTCTTTGTGCCATCCACGATTTTAAAAACAAAAAAAATTCTAGAACAGGATCAATGTATATTGTTAAACCTAAAATGCATGGTCCAGATGAAGTTAGTTTTACTAACGATATTTTTGAAACAGTTGAAAAAGTTTTAGGTTTAAAAAAATATTCTATAAAAGTTGGGATCATGGATGAAGAAAGACGTACAACAGTAAATCTTAAAGAATGTATTAGAAAAGTAAAAAATAGAGTAGTTTTTATTAATACAGGTTTTCTAGATAGAACCGGAGATGAGATGCACACTTCTTTCGAAGCTGGTCCAATGATTTTTAAGGGAGAAATGAAAAAATCAACCTGGCTTAATACTTATGAGAATTGGAATGTAGATACAGGTTTAGCTTGTGGTTTTTCTGGTAAAGCTCAAATAGGAAAAGGAATGTGGGCAATGCCTGACAAAATGGGTGACATGATGAAACAAAAAATCGGACATCCAAAGTCTGGTGCTAATTGTGCCTGGGTCCCCTCACCTACAGCAGCAACTCTTCACTCAACTCATTATCACAAAATTGATGTTTTTAAAAAACAGTCAGAAATAAAATCAAGAGAGAAAGCCAAACTTGAAAATATTTTAGAAATTCCAAAAGCTGATAGGCCTAACTGGTCAGTTGAAGATATTAATAAAGAGTTAGAAAATAATGCTCAAGGAATTTTGGGCTATGTCGTCAGATGGATTGACCAGGGAGTTGGTTGCTCAAAGGTTCTTGATATAAAAAATGTCGGGTTGATGGAAGACAGAGCAACTTTAAGAATATCTTCACAACATATGGCTAATTGGTTACATCATAATATATGTACAAAGGATCAAGTTATGAAAGTCTTAAAGAAAATGGCAGAAATTGTAGATAAACAAAATTCAAAAGATAAAAACTATCAACCTATGTCTCCAAACTTTGAAAAATCTATAGCATTTGCGGCAGCCTGCGATTTGGTTTTTAAAGGAAGAGAACAGCCTTCAGGCTACACTGAGCCTTTGCTGCATCAAAGAAGGCTTGAAAAAAAATCTAGTCAGTAGAAACTGGAACTCTATTTTTAAAGGCAGATACTAAAGTTCCGTCATCTAATTGTTCAATTTCTCCACCCACTGGCAAACCTTGTCCTAGTTTAGATATTTTAATTTTATCATTTTTGATAACATCCTCAATGTAGTGTGCGGTAGTCTGTCCTTCAACTGTAGCACTGGTAGCTATGATAACCTCTTTTAAATTATTTTTTTTAATTCTTTTTACAAGTGAATTTATTAGTAAATTCTTTTGTTCATACTTTTCGTCAGAATTAAGTGTGCCACCTAAAATATGGAAATGACCTTTAAAAATATTTGCAGATTCAATTACCCACATGTCAGCCAGATTTTCAACCACACATATCTTATCGTATGTATTGCTATTTAATTCACATGTACATTGCTGGTTTACTACTTTTAGATTTCCGCAGTCAGTACAACGGACAACATTTTTGTAAACATTTGCCAACAGTTTTGCTAATGGCTTAATCATATTTTCTTTATTATTAATAAGCTTTAGAATAATTCTTTTTGCAGACTTCGGACCAAGTCCAGGCAATTTAGAAAATTGTTTTATTAATTGTTCGATATCTGGAATATTATTGTCCATCTAAAAAGGTAATTTAAAATCAAAAGGCAAGTTAGAAGCACCACTAACTTTCAAAAGCTCCTCAGAAGTTTTTTTCTTAAGTTTTTCTTTTGCATCGTTATGAGCTGCAATTATTAAATCATTTATAATTTCTCTTTTTTCATTTTTTGCTTTTTCTGTAACTAAAATTGATTTCATTTCGTAATCCCCTCTGAGAACAACTTTTACCAAATCACCTCCTGCTGTACCTTCCACCTCTATATTTTCTAATGTCTTTTGAACTTCTTTCATTCTTTCCTGCATTTTTTTTGCCTTAGACAGCATGTCAGTAAAATCAGTCATTTTCCTCCTTCACATCTACCAAATCTGCATCTGGGAACGTATTTATAATTTTTTTGTAAACTGAATTATTTTTTTCACTTTCTAGAATATTTTTTTTTCTTTCAATTTTTTGTTCGTGTAATGTGTTTGCTCCTTCTTCTTTGCTTAAAGATATAATCCATCTTTTTTTTGTCCATTTGAATAAACTCTGAGATAACTTTTTAATAAAGTTTTTATTTAAATTTTCATTGAAATTTATATCTATTTTTCCTTGCTCAAATCTCACTAACTTAACATTTTTTTCAAGATCGTATTTTAATTCCATATCTTTATCCTGGTTTGCTAAAGAAACTAAATCAGAAAAAGATCCGACTTTTATTTGCTTTTCATTTTCAGCTGTTGATTCTAGTGTGCTATCTTTAAAAACTTTGATTTGATCAACGCTTTTTAATTGGTCTTTTGTAGAATTTATTAAATTTGAGTCATTTCCTCCTATATCAATTTTTTTTTTTGGCACTACTGTTTCATTTTCAGAGGTTGATTGAAAATTTTTAACGTCTTCTTGCTCTTCGATATTTTTTACGTGCATTAGCTGTATTAGATACATCTCTAATGCTATCTTTTCACTAGAAACTGTTTTTAAATCTTCTATTGTTTTTATAGTTAGCTGCCAAAATAAAGCGAGATCTTGGGTAGTTACATTTTTGCTGTTTTCATCTATGAGTTTTAATTCACCTTCTGAAATAAAAAGGTCTTTTTCAATTGATCCTAAATTAATTCTTCTACTAAATAGATATAAAATTTCTAAAATATCATTTAAAAACATTTTTGCGTCTAAACCTTGATCAAAGATTTCTTTAAAAGCACTCAATGCATTTTTTTCATCACCTAAAAGTACATATTTTAATAAATTTATTAATTTTGATTTATCAACTAAGCCAAGTATTTTTCTAACTTCACTTGGCTCTATAACCTTTTCTGGGTTCAAGCTTTGCAAAATCAAAGTTCTATCGAGTAAAGAGATGGCATCTCTTACTGATCCTTCCGAGGCTCTTGCTAATAAATTTAAAGACTCATCTGATATTTTGCCTTTTTCAATTTGTGATATTTTTTTAAGATGTGAAGAAATAACTTCTAAACTTACTCTTTTTAGATCAAATCTCTGACATCTAGATAAAACAGTTACAGGAATTTTTCTTGCTTCAGTAGTTGCTAAGATAAATTTAAGTTTTTCAGGAGGTTCCTCTAAAGTTTTTAGTAAACCGTTAAAAGCCTGTTTGGAAAGCATATGTACTTCATCAATAATAAATATTTTATACTTTGCACTTGTTGGATTATATTTTGAATTTTCAATTAATTCTCTAACATCGTCTATACCTGTTTTGGATGCAGCATCCATTTCTAAAACATCAATATGGTTTGAGCCATCAATCTCTTCACAATGATTACAAACATCTTTGTCATTACACATTTCACCTTTTCCAATATTTTTAGAACAGTTTAATGCTTTGGCAATCAATCGTGCTGTTGTTGTTTTACCCACGCCTCTAATTCCAGTTAAAAGATATGCGTTTGGTGTTTTGTTTATTTTTATGGCATTAGAAATTGTTTCAGCAATAATTTCTTGTCCAATTAATTCCTTAAATATTTTTGGTCTATATTTTAATGCTAAAATTTTTGATTTATTTTCTGTCATTGTTCAGGAGACCAAACAACCCGCTTTCAAAAGTCCGTGCTGCTGTTGTTACACCCTGACACATTAAACATATCGAAACCGCCTGAATGGCCTCCAAATTATTATATCAATATCAAATTGAATTCTACAAGTCTCGAATCTATGATTTGTGGACTATTTTTTTTGTCTAAACGAAGAAGCTTCATAAACTCCAAGGATATTCAAGCTTTGAGTGTGAAAACCCAACTCTTCTAGAGCTTTTTGAACTCTTGTGTCCTCTATATGTCCTTCTAAATCCAAATAAAAATTTGTTTGGTCAAAAGTATTCTTAACTGAAAAACTTTCTAACTTTGTAAGGTTTACTTGGTTTGTAGCAAAACCCCCAAGACATTTGTAAAGTGCAGCATAAATACTTTTTACTCTAAATATACAGCTGGTAATATATTTTTTATTTTTTTCATATTCTGGTTGTTTGACGTTTTTACCCATAATTAAAAACCTAGTGACATTGCCACTATCATCCTCAATATTTTTTTCCAAAATATCTAGATCATATATTTTAGCAGAAAGTTTTGAGGCTATTGCTGCAATTGATTTATCGTTACTTTTTGAAAGTTCTTTAGCAGAGCCTGCGGTATCTGCTGAAATTATAGTTTTAAATTTATGTTTTATAATAATTTTCTGGCATTGATCAATCGCTTGCGCATGACTTCTTACATATTTTATATCATTTAACTTTGTACCTTTTTTTACTAAAAGATTATGTTCAACTTTTTGAAAGTGTTCAGAATAAATTTGTAGTTTGTATTTTGTTAAAAGATAATGAATATCTGCTACTCTTCCAGCCAATGAGTTCTCTATAGGAATGATTATTTTAAATGTATCATCTTCATAAGCGGTTTTAAAAGTCTCTTCAAATGTTGGACATGGTTTGATAGAAGAGCCAGGAAAAATTTGCTCACAAGCTAAGTGAGAATAAGCACCTTCTTCTCCTTGAAATGCAATTTTATCTTTAGTCATTCGACTCCATCTCTTTTTTTACTTCTAAAAAATCTTCTTCGGTATCAATACTAAGAGGATTAGATTTTATATACCCAACATGAATTTTCATATTATTTTCTAAAGCCCTCATTTGTTCTAAATTTCTTTCCAATTCTAATTTACTTCTTTTGCAATTTACATACCTTATTAAAGCTTTACTAGTAAAGCCATAAATTCCAATATGATGATAAATAAATTTACTTTCTTTCGGATCAATTATTCTTTTAAAATCTAAGGCCTCAGAGAAATCAGAGTTTTGAATATTATTTTTAGTAACAACTTTAACTATGTTATTATTTTCTATTTCACTTTTATCTTGTAAAGAGGATGCCAGGGTAGCGACATCGCAAAGGCCTTTTTTCAAATAATTACTCAGATAAGAAATAGACTCCGGTTTTAAGTTGGGCATATCACCTTGCAAATTAATTATGATACTTGGTTTGTCTGAGTAGTAGACTTTGAATGCTTCATAAACTCGATCTGTTCCTGTCTCATGTCTGTCTTTTGATAAAAATGATTTTCCTCCTTTTTTTATTATTAGCTCCGAAATTTCCTTATCTGGTGTTGCAACCAATACTTCGCCTGCACCTGATTTAACTGCCAAATCATAAACATGATTTATAATTTCATTACCTTTGATAATTTTTAATGGTTTGTTGGGAAGTCTTTTTGCTTCTAACCGTGATGGAATTATAATAACTGTGCTACTCATAAATATTTGTGCGGCTCAAGGACGCAACAATGTTAAATTTAATTAAAGTCTTTTTAATTAACTCGTGATATATCTAACATATTAATTACCAAATTTATGAATGGTTTTGAAATAAATAAAATTATAGCTGCAATAATTTTTACAGTTTTAGTCGTTTTTGGAATAGATAAGATTACAGATATTATATTCCATGTAGAAAAACCCTCCGAGGCTGCTTACAAAGTAGAAGCCCCTGTCGTAAAGACGGCAAGCTCAAAATCATCTGGTTCAGAAAGTTTAAACTTAAAAGATTTTTTAGCTTTAGGCACTATAGAGCACGGGAAACAAGTTTTTAAAAAATGCACTGCTTGTCATGTGGTTGCTAAAGGTGGAAAAAATAAAATTGGACCAGTTTTGTACGGTGTCTTAGGAAGAAAATCTGGATCTATATCTGATTATAAATATTCAAAAGCACTTATGGCTCATGGAAAAGTTTGGTCTTACGAAGAAATGAACGGGTATTTGATCAAGCCTGCTGCTCACATAAAAGGAACTAAGATGGCTTTTGCAGGTTTAAAAAATGAAAAGGACAGAGCTTCGGTAATACTTTATATGAATTCTTTTAGCGATAGTCCGCTTCCAAAACCATAAATTATTTCATACACCATTCGATAATGCTTTTTTGGGCATGAATTCTATTAAAAGCTTGAAGCCATACAACTGATTTTTTTCCATCCATAATTTCACTTGTGACTTCTTCTTCTCTACTTGCTGGTAGACAGTGCATGAAAATTGCATCTGATTTAGCAACTTTCATAATTTTTTTATTTACTTGATATTTTTGAAGAATTTTTTTCTTCTTCTTTTTATCACCTTTATCACTCATGGAAATCCATTTATCTGTCATAATACAGTCAGCATCTTTTGCTGCTTTGTATGGGTCTTCTGTTATTAAAAGTTTGCAATTATTTTTTTTTGCGGCATCTATTATTTTTTTATTAGGTTGATATTTTTTTGGGCACGCAATGTTTAATTCAAATTTAAATTTGGTTGCCGCCTCAATTAATGAATTAGCAACATTATTTCCGTCTCCTAGCCAAGCAAGAGTCTTTCCCTCTATATCGCCCTTTGATTCTTCAAAAGTCAAAATGTCAGCCATAATTTGACATGGATGACTTAAATTAGTTAAGCCATTTATGATTGGTATTTCTAAATGCTTTTTAAATTCATCTATATCTTTATGTGAGTCAGTTCTTATCATAAGAATATCTGCATATTGAGATAGAACTTTGGCTGTATCCTTAATTGTTTCATCTCCTTTTCCATAGTGAATTTCATCCTGATTTAAAATAATAGATGATCCACCTAATTGTTTTACTGCCAGATCAAAAGATATTCTTGTTCTTGTAGAAGGTTTTGCAAAAAACATAATCATTGTCTTACCTTGAATTGACTGATTTAAATCGGGTTCAGAGTTTGGTTTTTTACCTCTTTCAGATTTTCTCTTTTTAGCATTGTCAATAATTGATCTTAGTTCGTTCTTTGACAAATCAGAAATATTTATAAAATTTTTCATATTTTAATTTAGTTTATTACAAACTTTTCTTATAATTTTTATAGCTAAATCTATTTCCTGTTTTTTAACATTTAAAGGAGGCAGGATTCTGACCACATTTTCACCTGCTCTCATTGCAAGCAATTTATTATCCTCTAATATTTTGATAAATTTATTTTGATCATTATAAAGCTGTAAACCTATCAACAAGCCTATTCCTCTTACCTCTTTTATTATTTCAGGATAGTCTTCCTTAATTTGATTTAACTCAGAAATAAAATGTTTAGATAGTTTCTGAACATTTTTTAAAAAACCCTTTTTAAATATTTGATCTAACACCGCATTACCTACGCTCATAGCTAGAGGATTCCCACCGAAAGTGCTTCCATGTGATCCTGGTGTCATCGCAGTTGCAACTTTTTTATTCATCAGAACTGCTCCTATTGGAAACCCTCCTCCTATACCTTTGGCTATTGGGACTATATCCGGCTTTATTTTCGCATGTTCAAAAGCGAAAAATTTACCAGATCTTCCGATTCCACACTGAACCTCATCTAAAATTAATAAGATTTTTTTCTTGTTGCAAAGCTTTCTTAGGTCTCTTAAGCACCAATCTGGTATTACTTTTATTCCTGATTCTCCCATTGCTGTTTCTATCATTATCGCAGCTGTTTTTTTAGTAATAGCTTTTTTTAAACCTTTGTGATCACCAAAGTTAAAGTGATCAAACCCAGGAATTTTAGGTCCAAATCCTTCAGTCATTTTTTTTGATCCACTAGCAAAAATTGCCGCCAGAGTTCTTCCATGAAAAGAATTTTTTATGCAAAGAATTCTGTTTTTTTGTGGTTTTCCAATTGAGTAAAAGTACCTTCTTGCAACCTTTATTGCAGCCTCTGTTGCTTCAACGCCACTGTTTTGGAATATCACGTAATCAGCAAAACTTTTTTGGGTAAGCCTTTTTGCAAGTCTTTCCTGTTCAGGAATTGTAAATGCATTCGATACGTGCCAAACATTTTTTGCTTGCTTATTCATTGCTCTTGTCAAATAAGAATTAGCGTGACCCAAGGAATTAACTGCAATACCTTGTACGAAATCTAAATATTTCTTTCCATTAGTTGAATACAAAAAGCTTCCCTTTCCTCTCTTAAAAGAGATTTTTCTTCTATTATAGTTTTTAGCTAAAGCACTCATGGATTATGATTTAATTTTATATCCCTTTTTATAAAGCAAATAAGATATAAACCATAGTAAAATTGCTAATATAGTTAGATAGACAGATCCAACAAAAATTGAGCCATCTGATTTTTCCAAAAAGCTATATCTGAAACCATCAATCATATAAAAAAATGGATTACATTTACTTATAGTTTGTAAAAATTGAGGCAAGTTCTCAATGGTATAAAAAGTTCCTGATAGAAATGATAAAGGTATAATTATAAAGTTAGTTACCGATGCCATGTGATCAAATTTTTCAGCCCAAAGACCTGCTATAATCCCGACACAACCAAGAATAAAAGATGAAATAAATGTGAAAAAAATTAGGGAATAATAATTTTTTACTTCAATATCCACCAAAAAATAAAAAATAAATATTGATACAATTCCAATCATAAAGCTTCTAGTTGTAGAAGCTAATGCAACTGCGGTTGTAACCTCTCCAGCTGACAATGGGGCATACAAAACATCCACTATGCTTCCTTGTATTTTTCCAATCATAAAAGAAGATGAGGAATGAGAAAAAGATTGTTGAATTACCTGCATTGCTATCAACCCAGGAGATAGAAAGGTTATAAATGGAAATCCCAGCATATCAGATCTACCACTTCCTATCGCCACCGATAGAACCAAAAGAAATAAAAGAGAGGAAACTATGGGAGATAGTAACGTTTGAACCCACACAACTAAAAATCTAAAAACTTCTCTTTTATAAAGTGTCCACAACCCAATCCAATTAATTGAGCCAAATCTTACTGTATTTTTTAGTTTATATTTTTTTGTAATTTCAACCATACGTAGTCTTATAACTTCAAAAAATAATTTTTCTGTGAAAAACTTTTCTTTTGAACAAATTTAATGCTATTTCATTTTCATACTACTAGATTATGTAATAGTTTAGAACATGGAAACTAAATATAGTTTCTAGATAAATGAGCTGGACCCAAGATAAAGAAGAAAAACTTAAAGAATTGTGGAAAAAAGGCCATACGGCAAGTCAAATTGCCGAGATTTTAGGCGATACCACAAGAAACGCAGTTATTGGAAAAGCACATAGGCTTAAACTTGCAGCAAGAGCGACCTCTAAAAAATCACAATCACAAAAAAAACAAGTCATGGATAACAGTCCTAAAAGCGAAAAATACGTTGGAAGAAAAAGCAGATTTAAATCACTTCTTTTAGACAAAAACTTTGAACCTGAAAATCCAAAAACCTTAGAACAGTTAGATAATGACAATTGTAGATGGCCAATTGGGCACCCCGATGAGGAGAATTTTTATTTCTGTGGTAGAAAACCAATTGAAGGATTTGCTTACTGTAAATTGCATGTTTTGTACGCCTTCCAACCTAAAAATCCGAAGGAAGAATTGATTAATAAAGAGGATGATGTTCCAGCCTTTATAGAGAAAAAAGTTAAGGCCTCAAAATAATTCAAAGTTAAATGGAATTTATTAAAAAATACCTTAAGTGGTTAAGCACTTTTTTAGTACTAACAGGAATACTGCTTACCAATCTTAATATGTATCCTGTTAATATCATGTTTCATGGTGCGGGAGTTGT
>Ga0208261_1000753_pt1 | contig 12244 bp, 14 predicted proteins | sample Knorr_S7_td_DCM__FD_185595 | JGI IMG/M metagenome (GOLD analysis project Ga0208261, IMG submission 185595) | Marine microbial communities from Southern Atlantic Ocean transect - Knorr_S7_td_DCM_ad_131m_LV_B (SPAdes) (version 3) | ecosystem: Environmental > Aquatic > Marine > Oceanic | place...
GTTCCAGTTAAAAAACAACCAACAAAGTTTGGTAATTCATTTGGTGAAATTTTTCTTTCGTGAACTTTAATATTTTTTGATTTTGCAATATCAATTACGGTTCTTCTTGTTATGCCGTCTAAAAAACAATCTGCAATAGGGGTATGTAATTCTCCATTATTATCTTTAAAAAATATATTTGCACTAGTAGACTCTGCTACATTTCCCTCATGATCCAACATAAGAGACTCACTATAACCTTGTTTTTCAGCTTCATGTTTGGATAAAGTACATATCATATATAAACCAGCAGCTTTGCTATCCCAAGGAATAGTATTTGGCGCAGGTCTTCTCCAATTTGAGATATTTAATTTTATGCCTTCGGTTTTTAATTTTGGATCAAAATAATCTCCCCACTCCCAGGTCGCTATTGCAGTATTAATTTTTGTTTTTTGTGCAGAAACACCCATCATTTCACTTCCTCTCCAAGCAAATGGTCTAACATATCCATTTTGAACATTTTGAATTGAAATTATTTTTTTACATGCATTATTAATTTCTTCCTTTGTATATGGAATTTTAATATCCATCCTTTGAGCTGAATGATAAAGCCTATCGGTATGTTCTTCTAACTTAAAAATTTCACCTTCATACACTCTTAATCCTTCAAAAACTAAGCTTGCATAATGAAGTCCGTGACTGATAACATGTAGTTTTGCATCCTGCCAATCAACTAGTTCATTGTTGTACCAAATTTTTCCGTCTCTTTTGTCGAAGGGTATCATATGATTTTTTTTTTTTAAAAAATATATTTGTATATATAATATGTCAATATAACTTACCAATATGAAAAAAAATTTATATTTAAAAGACCAAGAATTAAAACAATATATAGAAAAAATATTTATAGGATACAGAGAAACTGTCTCAGATGCCAAAAAAATATTAGATAAATATTCTATAGGTGTGGCACATAATAAAGTAATTCATTTGATATCTTTGTATGAGGGAATAACTATTTCTGAACTTCTTAAAAAATTGAAGATAACAAAGCAAAGTCTAAATAGAGTTCTTAAAGATCTAATTAAATTAAATGCGATCAAGTATAAAAAGAACGAGACTGATACAAGGATTAAACATGTTTTTTTAACAGAAGATGGAATAAGATTGTTTAATGAAATTTTTTCAAGACAAAAATCAAGAATATATAAGGCTTTTGTAAATTCAGATCACAAAGAAGTTATTAGTTTTGACAATGTTTTAAAAAAAATAATAAATGGAAAAATATAAAGCTCATATTTTAGTAGTTGATGATGATGATGGAATAAGAGAATTAGTTAAACAGTTTCTCAATAAAAATAATTATCTTGTTACAACTGCAAAAAATGCAGAAGACGCTCTTGAGAAAGTAAAAATAATTAAATTTGACTTAATTGTATTAGATATAATGATGCCAGGAAAAAGCGGTTTGGAATTCACGAATGAAAATAAAAAAAAACTAGATACACCAATTATATTGCTAACAGCAAAGGGAGAGGCTTCTGATCGTATTGAAGGATTAGAAATTGGAGCTGATGATTATTTAGCAAAGCCATTTGAGCCAAAAGAATTAATTTTAAGAATAAAAAATATTTTGAATAAAACAAAATTTGAGAATTCAAAAAGAGTAATTGAATTTGGAAGTATTAAAATAGATTTAAATAAATTGTTTATTTATAGAAATCAACAAAGTTTAAAAATAAACAATACCGAAAAGATAATTTTAGAAAAAATGATCAATTCCCCCGGAAAAATTTTTCAAAGGGATGAAATAGGTGCTTTAATTGATTTAACTAAAGAAAGATCTATAGACGTAATAATTACAAGATTAAGAAAAAAAATCGAAGAAAATCCAAGAAGTCCAAAATATCTTCAAACAATTAGAGGAGAAGGATATGTTTTATGGATTGAGTAAATTATTAAAAAACTTACTTCCAAAAAGATTATTTTATAGAGGTCTTCTAATTGTTGCAATTCCAATCTTGGTTCTGCAGGTAACAATAACGCTAGTTTTTTTTGATAGCTTGTGGATTAAAACAAACAAAGGTTTAGCAAAGTCTTTGGTAAGTGAAATTGTTACAATAATTGATATTTATAATAATGAAAGTGAATACAATAAAAAAATTGTAACAGATTTATATAATAAAAACTTTAGTTTTAAAGTTAGATTTTTAGAAAACGAGAAACTACCAGATATAAAAGTTGAAAGATGGTTTAGTCCAATGGATAGAACCTTAAGAAGAGAATTGAAACCAAAATTTAACCAATATTGGTTTAATACAATAGGCAATAAAGATGTTGTAGATTTAAGAATAAAATTTAGAGATGGGGTTTTGCAAATTTTTTTCCCAAAAGAAAGAATACAAACTTCATCTATTCGTATATTTGCATTGTGGATTACACTTCCAGCAATTTTGATGATAGCTATTGCTATTATTTTTCTAAAAAATCAAACAAGGCCAATTATAAAACTTGCTGAAGCTTCAGAAAAATTTGGAAGAGGTGAGGAGATTGACGAATTTAGACCATCAGGTGCACTAGAAATTAGAAAAGCAGGATTGGAATTTGAAAAAATGAGAAGTAGAATTCTAAGACATTTAAACCAGAGATCTGAAATGCTTTCAGGTATTAGTCATGATCTTAGAACGCCATTAACAAGGATTAAACTTCAATTAGCAATGATTAAAGACAAAAATTTGTCAAAGAAATTAACTGAAGACGTTGATGAAATGGAAAAAATGTTAAATGAATATCTTCAATTTGCCAGCTCTGGTGCTAAAGAAAAAACTGAAACTTTTGATTTGTCTGAACTTGTTGAAAATATAATTAATAAGTACGAAAATCCCAATATTTCAAAGGATTTTAAAAAAAGAATATATTTTAATGGAAGAAAAAATTTGATCCAAAGAAGTGTAAATAATTTAATAGATAATTCAATAAAGTATGGTGAAAAAACAAAACTGATATTAGAAAAAAAAAAATCAAATATATTTATATCAATTGAAGATGATGGTCCTGGTATACCAAAATCAGAATACGAAAATGTTATTAAACCATTTTATAAAATAGATAAAGGTAGATCAGAAACAAAATCAAGTGTAGGTCTTGGATTGTCTATTTCCTCAGATATAATAAAATCACATGGAGGTGATATTAAATTTGCAAAATCAAATTTGGGTGGCTTGAAAGTTATGATTTCTTTGCCCGTTTAGTTTTCTTCGAAGATTTAGGTCTTTTTAATTCGTTTATTTTTTTTTCTAAAGAGCTGACTCTTTTGTTTAAAATTTCAAATTCCTCTTTACTTGTTAGCTTCATTCTCATTATTATTTCATCTCTTTTTGATTTCAGTATATTAATTATTTCTTCACTAAGATCTTTGTAGTTTAATAATCCCTGCTCTATAAGCTTGGCAAATCTATCGAGAACAAATCTTGATTTTGACATAATAATTATTTAACAAAAATATAATATATTTATAATAAAATTAATTAATGTTTATCAATAATTTTGATCCTGTTGCATTTCAAGTATTTTCTTTCGAGATCAGATGGTACTCTTTGGCATATATAGTAGGCTTAATTATTGGATGGATATACTGCAATAAATTTTTAATAAAAGACCAAGAGAAAAAAAATCAATTTGATGATTATATCACTTATATTATTATTGGAATAATACTAGGTGGACGATTAGGCTACGTAATTATTTATAATCCATCATACTATTTAGAAAATATAATCGAAATTCCGATGATATGGAACGGCGGTATGTCTTTTCATGGAGCTGTAATTGGAGTAATTTTATCGACAATATTTTTCTGTAAAAAAAATAATCAAAATATCTTTTATTATTTAGATTTAGTTGCATTAAGTTCGCCGATTGGAATATTTTTAGGAAGAATATCAAATTTTATTAATTCTGAATTGTATGGAAGAGAGAGTGATATTGTTTGGTCAGTAAAATTTATACAAGTTGATAATTTAAATCGACATCCATCCCAAATTTATGAAGCTATTTTCGAGGGAATAATTTTATTTATAATTTTAAACTTTTTTTACAAAAAATATTCTGAAAAAAATGGTTTGATTTCATCTTTATTTGTTATTTTTTATTCAGTGTTTAGGTTTATCATAGAATTTACTAGAGAGCCTGATACTCACATTGGTCTGATATTTTTTGGTTTGAGTATGGGGCAAATAATAAGTGGTATATTTTTCATTGCAGGTACAATTTTATTTTACAAAAGCTATGTTTCTGAAAAAAGGTAGTAAAATTTCTTTAGACAAATTCATCTACAAAGCTCTATATGATAAAAATAAAGGGTATTACATGAAAGGTAATCCAATAGGCTCTAAGGGTGACTTTATAACTTCTCCAAATATATCAATAATGTTCTCGGAAATGATTGCTATTTGGATAATTTCATTTTGGGAGAATATAGGATGCCCAAAAAAATTTAACATTATTGAACTTGGGGCGGGTAACGGCGAAATGATGTATCAAATTATGAATGCAGTAAAAAAGTTCAGGAATTTTGATAAAAGCTCTAATTTTATTATTTTTGAAAAAAGTCAATACTTAAAAAAATTACAAAAGAATAAAATAAAATTTCAAAATATAAAATGGATAAATAAATTGGAAAAAATTTCTAAATTCCCAACAATATTTTTAGCTAATGAATTTTTTGATGCTCTTCCAATCAAGCAATTTATATGTAAACAAAATATTTGGTATGAAAAATATATTATAAGTAAAGGTAAATCATTTAAATTTGTTGATCAAAAAATAAAAAAAAATACAATTGAAAAATTACTAAAACAAAAAATATTAAAAAATCAAAAATTTATTGAGTTTTCTCCGTTGGGAAATGAAATATTGGGATCAATATCAAAAATTATTAAAAAAAATAATGGAGGCATCTTAATAATTGATTATGGATACAAAAGTAAAAAAATGTTTAACACGTTGCAAAGTATAAAAGGTCATAAAAAAAATAATCCATTAGAAAATATTTATAAAGCAGATATTACTCATTTAATAAATTTTAGTTTTTTAGAAAAAAAGATTGAAAATTTAAAGATTAACTCGGTATATTTAACTACACAAAGAGAATTTTTAATTAAAATGGGAATATTAGAAAGAGCAGAAATAATTAGTAAAGATATGCCTTTCTTAAAAAAATCAGATATCTATTTTAGGATTAGAAGATTGATAGATAAAAAACAAATGGGAACATTATTTAAAGTTCTATTTGCTACAAAGAAAAAAAATAATTTTAATTTAGGATTTTAAAGTGATTAAATCTACACTGATTGGAAAATATAAAAATATATCTCACGGTTTTTTTAATAAGTTAGGTGGTTATTCAACTGGTATTTACAAAAGTTTAAATTGTGGTCCCGGATCAAAAGATAATAAAAGAAATATAAATAAAAACTTAAGAAAAATTTGCATAAAAATTAAATGTTCAAAAAAAAATTTAATATTACTTAATCAAATTCATAGCAATAAAGTTATCTCAATAAATAAAGTGCCAAAAAGAAAACTTTTAGGAGATGCTTTAATTACTTCAAAAAAAAAATTCGCTTTAGGAATTTTAACTGCTGATTGTGCGCCTGTCTTTATTTATGATCCCAAAAAAAAAATAATTTCAGCAATCCATGCTGGTTGGAAAGGAGCTTACAAAAGAATTTTATATAAAGCTATTTATGAATTTAAAAAAAAAGGAAGTAATATAAAAGACTTAAACGTTGTTATTGGACCATGTATATCAAAGAGAAATTATGAAGTAAAAAAAGATTTTTTAAATAGATTTATAAATCAAAATAAAAAAAATAAACATTTCTTTAGTTTTCGTAGGAAAAAAATTTTTTTTAGTTTAAACGAATATATTGTCAGCCAACTTAAAAATATTGGAGTTAAAAATATAGATATTATTAATAAAGACACGTATTTAAATAAAAACAATTTTTTTAGTTCGAGACGGTCTATAAAAAATAATTATGATGATTATGGTAGAAATATATCAGTAATTATGATTAAATAAATTATTCTAAATAAAATGAAAATTCTCACAGGAAATAGTAATAAGAATCTTAGCAGTAAAATATCAAAATATCTTAAAAACAAATTGGTAAACTCTAGTATTAGAAAATTTTCAGATGGTGAGATTTATATAGAAATAAATGAAAACATAAGAGGTAATAGTATATTTATTATTCAGGGAATTTCTTCGCCTGCTAATGATAATTTAATGGAACTGTTGCTTTGCATAGATGCTCTTAAAAGATCGTCTGCAAAAAATATTACAGCAGTTATTCCTTATTTTGGATATGCCAGACAAGATCGTAAGGTTGTTCCAAGAACTTCTATATCGGCAAAACTTGTTTCAAATCTAATTACAAAAGCAGGAGCAGATAGAATTGTAACTGTTGATCTTCATGCAGGACAAATACAAGGATTTTTTGATATTCCAGTTGATAATCTTTTTTCTACTCCAATATTCGCTAGACATATTAAGAGAAAAATTAAAAGTAAAAATTTAATTTGCGTAGCTCCTGATGTTGGGGGAGTTGAAAGAACCAGAGCTTTAGGAAGAAAATTAGATGTTGGTTTAGCAATAATTGACAAGAGAAGACCTACGCCAGGAAAATCACAAGTAATGAATGTAATAGGAAATGTAAAGGGTAAAACCTGTATAATTACCGACGACATAATTGACTCTGGTGGAACAATTGTAAATGCAGCAGATGCGTTAATTAAAAGAGGAGCCAAAGAAGTTTACGTTTATGTGACTCATGGAGTTTTGAGCGGGGAAGCTGTTGAAAAAATTAAAAAGTCTAAAATTAAAAATTTAGTTGTAACAGACACCATTGATAACTCAGATAAAGTAAAAAAATCAAGAAATATAGAGGTATTATCGATATCAAATTTATTGGCAGAAGCCATGAAAAGGATTTCTAATTCCACTTCTGTATCTGATCTATTTAAATAATTCTTGTAAAATTTAGATTCATCAGTTAAAACCCAGCTCTTTATGAGTTTAATTCAAGCGACAATTAGAAATACTAAAACTAAAGGAGAACTTAACACTTTAAGAAAAGGTGGTGACGTTCCTGGGATTATTTATGGTGGAGAAAGTGAAAATGAAAAAATTTCTCTTTCAAAAAAAGAAGTTAAAAACTTAATTAATAAAGAAAATTTTTTATCTAATGTAATCTCTATTAAACTTAATGAGAAAGAACAAAAAGTTTTACCAAGAGAAATAACGTTTGACATAATTTCTGACGAACCAACACATATAGATTTTATGAGAATTGTATCAGGCGCAAAAATTATTTTGGAAATACCTGTAAGATTTATAAATAATGAACTGTCTCCAGGATTAAAAAGAGGAGGTGTTTTGAATATAGTAAGACGTAAAGTTGAATTGAAATGTCCAACGGAAAATATACCAACGGAGTTAGTTGTTGATCTAGAAGGCCTTGATATAGGTACAAGTATAAAAATTTCATCTATTACATTACCAGAAAATGTTACTCCAACAATTCAAGGTAGAGACTTTGTAATAGCCACTGTAGCAGCTCCTACTATTGTTAAAGAACCGGAAAAACCTGCTGAAGCAGAAGCCGAAGGAGCAGAAGCTAGTACGACTGAAGGAGCAGAAGCAAGTACAACAGAAGGTGAAAGCAAAACTGCAGAATCAGACGATAAAAAAACTGAGGGTGATAAACCTGCTGCAGATAAAAATAAGAAATAACTTTGAGTATTTTCCTAAAATAAAATTATATGTTGCTATTTGTAGGCTTAGGAAATCCAACTCCAAACAGTGAGAATAATAGACATAATATAGGTTTCAAAGTTATTGATGCCATAAACCAAAAATTCGGTCTTTCAAAACAAAAACCAAAATTCAAGGGTCTTCTAACAACAGGAAATATTAAAGAAGAAAAAATATATGCAATTAAACCACTTACTTTTATGAATAATTCTGGGATTTGTATAAGAGAATTATTAGAATATTTTAAAATCGATTCAGAAAACGTAATTGTTTTCCATGATGATTTAGATGTTGAATTTGGAAAAATAAAAGCAAAATTTGGAGGATCAGATGCTGGCCATAATGGTATAGCGTCAATAGATAAATTTATTGGAAAAGATTATTCAAGAGTTAGGATAGGAATCGGAAAACCTAATGAAAAAATATCTGCAGCTGACTATGTTCTAAATGACTTTAGTGAAGAAGAAAAAGAAAACTTAGAAAAAATAACAAATAATATTATTGAATCATTAGCAATACTAATTGATAAAAAATTAGATTTATTTTCTAGCACTGTTAATAATAACTAATGGGTTTTAAATGCGGTATAGTTGGATTGCCAAATGTTGGTAAATCTACGTTATTTAATGCTTTAACAAATTCAAGTAAAGCTCAAGCAGAAAACTTTCCATTTTGTACTATAGATCCTAATATAGGCATAGTACCCGTCCCAGATGAAAGACTAGAAAAGTTAGTTTCAATTTCTAAATCAGCAAAAAAAATTCATACTACTATTTCATTTGTTGATATTGCTGGTTTGGTTAAAGGAGCTTCAAAGGGAGAAGGCTTAGGAAATAAATTTTTATCACATATAAGGGAAGTTGACGCAATAGTTCATATGATTAGATGCTTTGACTCTGAAGATATTCAAAATGTGAACCCTGATGTAGACCCTATTAGGGATTTAGAAATAATTGAAACAGAAATGAAATTAGCAGATTTAGAGTCTATTGAAAAAAGACTAGATAAAAAAAATAAGAAAAATTTAGATGAAAATATATTTAAAATTTTAGAAAAAGCTAAGCAATTAATCAACAATGATAACGATTTAGATAATTTAAAAAATGAATATGATGAAAGAGATTTGAAGCAGTGCACTTTACTATCTACAAAACCTAAGCTTTATATATGTAATGTTGATGAGCAAAGTATTGAAAAAGGAAATGGATATACTGAAAAATTTATAGCTAAATATGAAGAAAAAAGCACAATAATTATTTCAGCAGAAATTGAAAATCAAATTAATCAACTTGGTGATAAGATTGAAAAAGAAAATTATATGCAAATGATTAATATGAAAGAAACTGGATTAAATAATTTAATAAAAAAAGGTTACGATTTATTATCACTTGAAACTTTTTTTACTTCAGGACCAGAAGAGTCTCGAGCATGGACTATAACTAAAAACTGTACAGCTCCTAAAGCAGCTGGTGAAATTCATACTGACTTTGAGAAAGGATTTATTAGAGCTGAAACAGTATCATATAAAGATTTTGTTGAAAATGAAGGTTGGCTTAAAGCAAGAGAGTCTGGAAAAATGAGACTAGAGGGTAAAGATTATATTGTTAATGACGGAGATGTCTTAAACTTTAGATTCAATACGTGACCAAATCTTTTTCATACTATAGTAAACTAGTATAGTAATAATTATTAAATATATAATAACTCTAAATCCAAACTTATGCCTTTGCTCCAAATGTGGTTCTGCTGCCCACATTAAAAATGTTACAACATCTTTTGACATTTGTTCAGTAGTAGCCTTTGTTCCATCTGAATACTCAACTATATCATCTAATAGTGGTGCTGACATTTTAATTTTATTTCCATACATAAATTTATTGTAATAAACTCCATCATCTAGCTCCATATCTGCTGGTGGATCTTCATATCCAAGAAGTAGAGAATAAATATAATCTGCTCCACCCTTTCTAGCCTTAACCAATACAGACATATCCGGAGGATATGCGCCACCATTTGCAGACTTCGCCTCTTCATCATTTGCATATGGTGATACAAACTTATCAGAAAGTCTTGCTGGTCTTGTAAACATTTCACCAGTGCTATCTGGACCATCAATTACCTCAAAATTAGACGCTATTGCTTTAGCTTCTTCCTCGGTAAATTCAGGACCCCCTTTTTCTGTAAGGTTTCTATAACTCAAATACTTTACTGAGTGACATGATGCACATACTTCGTTATAAACTTGATAACCTCTTTGAAGCGATGCCCTATCAAATTTTCCAAAAAAACTTTTAAAGCTCCAATCAACTTTTAAAAGTTCTGCTGAATTTTCTGCAGAATTTGCATAATTTGTATTAAGCAACAATGATGCACAAAATAAAATTTTTAGAAATTTTTTCACAAATTTTCTCTATTATCCTGTTTATTTTTAGTTGTAGCTTGATTTGGGAATCCTCCAAGAACAGGTTCGGTAATACTTAACGGAATATCTAATGTTTTTTCTTTTCTTCCCAGGACTGGAAGAATAACTAAAAAATGAAGAAAATAATATGCAGTTGCAACACGGGCTATAATTAAATAAGCACCTTCTGCAGGCATAGCTCCCATGTATCCCAATATCAAAACATCAGCTACAAGAAACCAATAAAATTGTTTATAGATTGGTCTGAATATTGCAGATCTAACTTTTGACGTGTCTAACCAAGGTAAAACTACTAACACAAAAATAGATGCAAACATTGCAATAACTCCTAGTAGCTTATCAGGTACTGATCTTAAGATTGCATAGAAAGGTAATAAGTACCATTCTGGAACAATATGAGCAGGTGTAACTAATGGGTCTGCTTCTATATAATTATCTGCATGTCCTAAAATGTTTGGTGAATAAAATACAAAAAATGCAAAAACTATTAGAAATAGCAGTAAAGCAAACAAATCTTTAATTACGATATAAGGGTGAAAAGGAACAGTATCATTTGATGGTTTTTTAATATCTATTCCAATTGGGTTGTTATTGCCAGGCACATGTAATGCCCAAATATGAAGTATTACTAATCCCAAAATTAAAAAAGGCAAAAGATAATGAAGACTAAAAAATCTTGTAAGAGTTGGATTGTCTACTGAATAACCTCCCCATAACCAATTTGTAATACTTTCGCCTACAAAAGGAATAGCGCTAAACAAATTTGTAATTACTGTAGCTCCCCAAAAACTCATTTGTCCCCATGGAAGAACATATCCCATAAAAGCAGTTGCCATCATCAAAAAATAAATAATCATTCCAATAATCCATATTACTTCTCTCGGAGCTTTATAAGACCCATAATATAATGATCTAAAAATATGAATGTAAACAGCAAGAAAAAACATCGAAGCACCATTTGCGTGAACGTATCTAATTAACCATCCGTAGTTTACATCACGCATTATATGCTCAACACTTCCAAATGCTAGATCAGCATGAGCTATGTAATGCATTCCTAAAATAATTCCTGTAATTATTTGAGTAATCAAGCAAAAAGTTAAAATTCCACCAAAAGTCCACCAGTAATTTAAATTTTTTGGAGTTGGGTATTCTTGTAAATGATTTGAAAGAGTTAATAACGGTAAGCGGTCATTAAACCATTTTCCTAATTTTGAACTGGGTTGATAATCGTGATCACTCATTATTTTATCCTATTTTAATAGTTTTACTATTAAGGAATACGTATTTTGGAACTTCCATATTTGTTGGTGCCGGACCTTTTCTTATTCTTCCTGAAGTATCATAATGAGAACCATGGCAAGGACAGAACCATGCATTATAATCTCCCTTATCAGTTAGTGGCACACATCCAAGGTGAGTACAAACTCCAAGCATTACTAACCACTCGGGATTTTTTGCTCTATCCTCATCTCTTTCAGGATGTTTTAAATCTTTTAAATCGACAGATCTTGCGCTTTCAATTTCTTCTTGAGTTCTTCTTTTAATGAATACAGGCTTACCTCTCCACAAAACTGTTATCGATTGACCTGGTTCAACACCACTTATATCTACTTCAGTGCTAGCCAATGCTTTAACTGAAGCATCTGGGTTCATTTGATCAATCAAAGGCCAAACTGCAGCCCCTACTCCAACTGCTCCTGCAGCAGTTGTTGCAGTTAAAATAAAATCTCTTCTAGGTGGCTTTTTTTTATCTGAATCTGACATCTTTATTATTTTCAATCTCCTTTAATATATGTTTTCATATAAGAAAAGATAAATTTTTCTATAGTAACAATGACACATAAAGGACCAATTTCAGTACCTAAAATTGCTCTATATGAGCCTGATATTCCACAAAATACTGCTGCGATAATTAGAACCTGCTCCTGCTTAGGGGCTTATCTAGAAATAATTGAACCTTGTGGTTTTTTATTCAATGATAAGCGATTTAAAAGAGTAGTAATGGATTATTTGGATGAAAG
>Ga0208261_1000754_pt1 | contig 12239 bp, 10 predicted proteins | sample Knorr_S7_td_DCM__FD_185595 | JGI IMG/M metagenome (GOLD analysis project Ga0208261, IMG submission 185595) | Marine microbial communities from Southern Atlantic Ocean transect - Knorr_S7_td_DCM_ad_131m_LV_B (SPAdes) (version 3) | ecosystem: Environmental > Aquatic > Marine > Oceanic | place...
CCAATAAAAGGCTGTAAAAGCTTTTCTAATATTCTTGTAATCAAAGGCTGTTTCATTAAATCCCAAACCAAGAACTGGTGATATTTTCTCAATACAAATGGCTCTGGATCAATATTCCAAAAAAGACACTTTAGCCACCAGTAAGGAGAATGCAACGAATGAGCCCAATGGAATTCATCATAAATAAGTCCATTTTTTTTAACCATCTCTTTGAGTTGATTATGTCTAAATATTCTTACATGCCCCCCTGGAGTCTTTGAATATTCATCGCTAATCTTCCAGCATAACCATTCTGGAAAGAACCTGGGTACACTTACAGCTAATTTTCCTCCTGTCTTTAGGACTCTTGTCAGTTCCTTTAACGCTATTTCTGGATCCTCAACATGCTCTAAGACTTCTGAGCAAATAACTACATCATAAGAATTATCTTTAAAGCTTAAATTATTTATATCTCCTACACCAAACTGACAAAAGGACTTATTTTGAGAGGTGTCAAAATCTAAAAGTCTATCCTTGGCAATCTTTACATCATCATAAGAAAGATCAAAGGCTACTGAATTATTGTCTTCTATTGCATGTAAACTGATTGCGTGCCTTCCTTCTCCACAACCCATATCTAAAACCAGGTCTTTCTGCTTTAATTTAAATTTTTTAAAATTAATCGTTTGCATAATTAAGAAGAAAATCTTTTTATTTCCTTTTCATAGATAGCTAAATAACCTTTTGCTGCCTGTCTCCAATTAAATTTTTCTAAAATTCTTTTACGTCCTAACAAAGCTACTCTTTTCATTTCTTCTTCATTATCAAAAAGATCTATAACTGCATTTTCTATTTGTACTGAAGACCCTGGTTCAATTTCATAGCATGACCCTTTAACTATATCTTCTAGTCCACCAGATAAAGTAGAAATTAAAGGTACTCCACACGACATTGCTTCTCCAGCCCCAAAACCAAAACCTTCATATAAAGATGGAATTACAGCTAACTGAGCAGATGCATACAAATCAACTATATCGTCTTCCTTAAGATTTGATTTGAAGTGGATATGGGGCAATAAATTTAATTTCTTAATAAGCTTCATTGTCTCACCATTATTTTTTGCCTTTCCAATGACTACTAATTCTGTATCCGGGTATAGCAAGATGATTTTGGGCAGAGCATTAATTAGGTATTTTAATCCTTTAAGTGGTACATCAGCACTAGCGGTCGTGATTATTCTATTTTTTATCCTTTTTTTATTGTCATTAGGTTTGAAAGTTTCTGTATCGATGCCATTATGAACTACATCAATAAAATCTTTATTGACTGAAAACTCATTTGAAATATCTATTTTTGAACTATGTGAAGGTGTAATGATGGCTTTTAGAGAAGGAGCAACTTTCTTTTGCATTCTTAAAAACCCATGCCATCTATTTGATGATAGTCTTTGCTTCCAATTCTTTGCGTTTTCTAATTCCAATTTATGATCTCTTGTTATTGGGTGATGGATAGTGGTAACTAAAGGAAAGTTTTGCTGAATATGAAGTAAGGCATAACTTAAAGATTGATTGTCATGAATAATTTGGTAATCGCCTAACCTCTTCTTAAGATATCGATTAACCCTAACGCCGTAAGTGTAAGGTTCTGGAAATCCTCCCGTCATGACACTCAACCATTCAAAAAGACTTAAAGGATTCATAAGATAATTCATCTTAAATGATCTAAACCTGTCCTCTTCTTCGAATATATTTAAGCTTGGCAACTTAACTAAATTAACTCTTTCATCTAGCTCAGGATAGGGCTGTCCAGAAATAACATCTACCTCATGGCCTAATTCTGCCAATGCTTTACTTAAATGTTTAACATAAATTCCTTGTCCACCTGAGTATGGATGGCTCCTGTAGCTTAATAAACCTATCTTGAGACTCATTTAGATTCCATTCTTTTGATTAATAATTCCTCTATTTCTATGTCTTCCTTATAACTTCGTATTATCCTTCTTTTATCTTTTTGCAAGTAATCTTTATGATTAATAAGTCTCCTCTTTGAGGCATCCAAATCAAAAGATATTAGTTGGTCATTTTGAAAGTAGAAATTTTCTTTCTTCGTATCACCATGATTAAACTTGATCCAATTTAATCTCTTAAAAAAAGAGCTAAAACTTTGTGCTAGTTTGATAGCTGTATCTTTTGTGAAAACTAATTCATCTAACCTATTACCTTTTATTTTTTTTGAAATTAAGTAGGAGTCTGTAGTTGAAAGGACATTAAAGCGCTCAATAATACCAATTATTTCAAAAGTTTTTATTCCTGCAGAATTAAGCCAGTAGGAAGATTCCCAAGAAACCCTAGCTCTCGTTTTGGTAAATAATTTTCTAAGGAAATGAAAGAAGCTTTTGACTTGATACTTTTTTATAAAAATTGATTCATTTTCAAACTCACAACAAACGATGTAATGACCTTCTTCATCTTTAATAATTTCTCCAGAATGCATAACTTCATCTATTTTAGGGAATAAATTTTTGGCTAAATCCTCATATTCTTTTCTAAATATGAATCTAAAATTACTGCCTGATTGCTTATAAAAATTTTCCTGTACTACATTGGAAGTTATGTCTATTTGATTTAATAATGGTTTCATATACATTCTAAAAGCTCTATCAATGCAAGACTCAAGGAATTTATTTTCTTTAATTGAAAACTCTTTAAGGCTTTTATCAAAGTAAACTTCGAAGAATCTATATAAATCTCTTTCAGTTAAAGAATATCCCATGCCTGAGTGAATTAGACCTCCTATGTCTTTTATTGCCCAACGCTTTGGAACTTTAGGTCTGAATTGAGCTCTATGAAGATCTATCAAGAAGATCTCTTTATCGGGATCAAGGTTCTTATCAGTTAAAAAATGACATAAATATAAATCTCTATGATTTATACCGTTTAAGTGTAATGATCTTGATATCTCAGCAACTTTTTTTATTATGTTTCTTTTCTCGTTTGCTTTTACATCATTTATTAATTGTGATTCCAGAATTTCTTCGATAGAAATATTAGGCTCTACTGATTCAGTAATAATAATTGACTCGGAATTGGCTGGATTAAAACCTCTAGAGATTATTGCGAGAGGAGTTGGAGCTTTAATACCTAGCTTACTTAATTTCTGAAGAGCTTTCCATTCAGGATATGCAGATACAGTAGGCAATTGAAATTTGAGAAGATTCTTCATAACTTCCTTATAGCCAATAGGTCCATGATACTTAAGAAAAAAGGTACGCTCCCCCAGACTAAACTTTTTGGTTTCTCTATTGGCGGTTTTTCTATAAATATCTCCTTCTATCTGAAAAATTTTTATAAAAGGATCAACATCAAAAAAAAGTGACTCTAGTTCACTGTCTAAAATTTCAGATTTCTCAAACATATAAGGACATTTTATCTTGTATAAGGCTATTAATAACTTTAAAAGTTAAGTTAAACTTTACATATGTCTATTTTTACTAAATCAAAACAAAGGTATAGAAGAAAGAAATTAGAAAGAATTGGAATTATTCCATCAAAGATTGATACCGCTAAGCTCTATGGCGATGATCATGGATGGGTTATAGATTACTCAAGAATAGTTCCTGAAAGTATTATTTACTCTGTTGGGGTAGGTTCAAATATAGATTTTGATTTAGCCCTAATCAAAGAGTTAAAAACAGAAATTTTTGCATTTGACCCTACTCCTAGATCTATTGATTGGGTAAAAGAACAAGATCTCCCAGAAGAATTTAAATTTTTCCCTTTAGGCTTGGGTTCTAAAGATGGGGAAATGGAGTTTTTTCCCCCTTCTAGAGAAAGCTCTACTCATTTTTCTCCTATAGATAGATATAACAATAAAAACGTAGAAACAATAAAAGCTCCAGTTAAAAGTTTAAAATCTATTTCACAAGAGCTTGGCCATAAAACTATAGATATACTTAAGATGGATATAGAGGGAGCAGAATACGACGTTATAGATAATTTAAAAGATCAAGAAGTAGAAATAAATCAGATTCTGATTGAATTCCACCATATGTATAAAGGAATAAGTCTAGAAGATACTAGAAGTGCAATAGGCAAACTAAACAGCTTAGGGTTTGAATTATTTCATATTAGTGATAGAACTTATGAATTTTCTTTCAGGAAAATTTGAACCTATCTTAATCTTGCTCTAAAGATTCCAGCTTACTTATAACTTCATCTGGTTTAATTAAGATCATACTAGAATGATGTCCATCAGGCAGATCCCCTATTCTATCTTTTAAATACCCACTTATTTTTCTAATAAAGACTGATTTTTCTCCAAGTGGCGGGGTAAATTCAGGAGAAGTTGGTCCAAATAGTGCCAGCAAGGGAACTTCTACAGCTGAAGCTATATGCATCAAACCTGAGTCATTTGTTAACACAAGAGAACTAGCTGAAAGAAGATCTACAGCATCTTCCAACTTAGTTTTTCCAGTTGTATCTATAAAATTATCTATATTTCCTTGTAGATTTTCTTTTATCTCTTTTGATATTAGAGCATCTTTTTCTGAACCTAAGGATAAAACAATCCAATCTTTATCTAAGTAATGCTGAGCAATTTTGGAAAAAAAATTGGTTGGCCATCTCTTTGCTGGTCCAAATTCAGCACCAGGGCAGATTGCAAGTATCTTATTTTCCTTATTTATTGAATATTGAAATAGTAATTTAGAAATATTTTGACTATTAGTTTGAAGGTAAGGAAGATTAATTTGAAATAGTTCCTCATCTGGATCTATACCTAATGCACAAAACCTATCAATCATTTTAGGATAAGCTTCTACATTTAACTTTCTTAAATCGTTTATAAGAAAATACCTCATCTCCCCTCTCCAACCTGTTCTGATATCTATGTCTGCAAAAAAAGGAATAAGACCGGACTTAAATGAGTTGGGAAGAATTATTGCTTGATCATAATTATTTTTTTTAATCTCACTTGCAAACTTCCTCCTCTCGTTTATTTTTATATCTCCATGGGTAAAAGGCATTTCAATAACTGTATTGACCTCTTTCATTCTTTTAAAAATTGGTAAGGCCCAAGAAGGAGCCAATACATCAATTGAACAAGATTTTCTCTTCTCTTTTAAAAGTTTAAGTAGAGTTTGGGACATAACTGCATCTCCAACCCATGAAGGACCAACAATTAATATCTTCATATAAAAATGTTATTTGTTAATAGGTGTAAGCCAGTGAGAATTTTCTTCTCTCTTGCCTCTGACTTGATCTAAATAGGCTTTTTGAAGTTCTTCTGTAATTGGACCTCTTAGTCCATCAGCTATGGTTATATTATCTAAAGAGTTTATCGGCACTACCTCAGCTGCTGTACCAGTAAAAAAAGCTTCTTCGCACTCAAAAACTTCCTCTAGCCTTATATCTCTTTCTTCAAAATTTATCCTTAACTCTTCAGCTAAGCTAATTATTGTCCTTCTAGTAATTCCATCTAAACAAGCGTCTAGTCTAGGGCTTATTAATTTTCCATTCTTGACCATGAAAAAGTTTTCTCCACTACCTTCCGCTATGAATCCATCAGAATCTAGCATTAAGGTCTCTTCATACCCTTCTCTTAAGGCTTCATTTAATGCTACTGTTGATTGAACATAGTTTCCATTTACTTTTGCATTAGCCACTTCATTTCTAACTTGTCTCTTAAAAGATGAAACTTTAACGCTTATTCCTTTAATTTGTGATTCAGGCTCCATATAAGAAGGCCATTCCCAAGCTGCAACTATTGTATGTATGCTCAATTTATCAAACCTTATACCCAGTCCTTCTGATCCATAAAAACACATAGGTCTAATATAGGATTCTTCAAGATTATTTAAAGAAACAACCTTCTGTTGAGCTTCAATCAGCTCTTCCTTTGAATAAGGAATTTTCATTCCTATTGTTTTTGCTGATTTAAATAACCTCTCCGTATGTTCTTTTATTCTAAATATGCAAGTTCCTTGGGGAGTTGAATAAGCTCTGACACCCTCAAATACCCCTAAACCATAATGCAAGGTGTAAGTTAAAACATGAGTTTTGGCTTCTTTCCAATTTACTATCTTGCCATCAAACCAAATATGTCCATCGAGCTCAGATAAATTCATTGCGACATTTTACTATCAATTTCAGAAAATTATTTACTATAAAATATTTACTCTTATAAAACCTTTATAATCTTCAAAAAAGATGTAATGAATAAAGATATTTTTAGAGCTTATGACATAAGAGGTGTAGCTGAGACTGATCTTACTCAGGAAGTTGTTGAAGATATTGGAAAAGCTCTGGGTACAATAATCATTGATCAAAATCATAGAGATATTATAGTTGCTAGAGATTCCAGACTATCAAGTCCAATTTTATTTGCTTATTTAACTAAAGGCATTTTATCTACTGGAGTTAATATAATTGATATAGGAATAGTTCCAACTCCTGTCTTATATTTTGCTACTCATGAATTAACTTCTTCTAATGGTGTTGTGATAACTGGAAGTCATAATCCAAAAAACTATAACGGATTTAAAATCGTCTTAAATCAAAAAACTTTATCTCAAGAAAGAATAAAGAACTTATTAGATTTAGTCCTTAAAAAAGAGTTTTCTAAAGGAGAAGGCAAGATTCATCAGGAAGAAGTTTTGGATTCTTACTCTAATCAGATTAATAATAATATTGATCTAAAGTCTGCTTTGAATATTGCTATAGATTGTGGAAATGGAACTGCCTCTGTGATAGCAAAAGAAGTATATGAGAAATTAGGTTGTAATGTAATAAGCCTATTTGATGAACTTGATGGGAACTTTCCTAATCATCATCCCGACCCTTCAAAAGAAGAGAACATGCAAGACCTAAAAAATACAGTTTTAGAAAATAATTTGGATTTAGGCTTAGCTTTTGACGGAGATGCAGATAGATTAGGAATAGTAACTAAAAATGGTTCAATTATAGATGCAGATATTCAAATGCTGGCCTTTGCAAAAGAAATTCTAAAACTTAATCCAGGCGGAAAAATTGTATTTGATGTTAAATGTTCCAAAAATCTTTCAGATGGAATAGAGGACCTTGGAGGCGTGCCATTAATGAATGCAACAGGCCATTCTTTAATTAAGAAAAGAATACATGAAGAAAAAGCTCTACTTGGAGGAGAAATGAGTGGGCATATTTTCTTTAATGATAGGTGGCCTGGGTTTGATGATGCCATTTATGCAGGAGCGAGAATGTTAGAACTAGTTTCAAAAGCACATAATGTAAATCTTTTAGACAGCCTACCTAAAACTTGCTCTACTCCTGAAATTAATATCATAGTAGGAGATAAAGAAAAATTCAAAATAGTAGAAGAATTTAAAAAGAACATGAAGTTCAAAGAAGAAAAAATAATCGACATTGATGGTGTAAGGATTGAATTTCAATACGGTTGGGGCCTCCTTAGACCTTCAAATACTTCCCCTGTTTTGGTTCTAAGGTTTGAAGCCAACTCTGAAAATCATTTGGAAGAAATTAAAGAAAAATTTAGAAAAATTTTATATTCTATAGATCCAAGTTTAGGAGAATTCTGATATGTCTATATCTAGAAAAGAAGCAAAAAATATAGCCTCTGTCTTAGTAGAAGGAATGCCATATATCCAAAGGTTTTCCAATAAAAAAATAGTTATCAAGTATGGTGGAGCTGCAATGCTAGAGGACAGGCTTAGACAGGGTTTTGCTAGAGACATTGCCTTAATGAAGTTAGTGGGTATGTATCCTGTTGTAATACATGGAGGAGGTCCTCAAATTGGGGCAGAGTTAGAAAGAAGAAATATTCAAACGAAATTTCTTGAAGGCTATAGGGTTACGAATAAAAAAACCATGACTGTCGTAAAAAAGGTTCTTGGAAGAGAAATAAATAGCCAAATAGTTCAATTAATTAAATCCTTTGGGGGAAATGCAGAAAGTCTTTCATGGTTTAATTCTGACTTAATTAAAGCTTCAAAATTAAATGAGGGAAAGCTGGGGTTAGTTGGAAAAGTAGATTCAGTCAAAGTATCAGAATTAAATAAACTTCTAAAGAGAAATTCTATACCTATTGTTTCACCAATAGGAATAGATAAAAAAGGTAATTACTTAAATATCAATGCAGATTTAGTTGCTGGAAGAATAGCTTCTACGTTAAAAGCAGAAAAATTAATTCTGTTAACAGATGTAGCAGGCATTAAAGATAAAAATGGAAGACTTCTGTCTAAGATTTCAAAAAGAAAAGCAAAACAGTTAATTAAAACAAAAGTTATAAAGGGGGGTATGTCTCCTAAACTCTCTTCCTCCCTAGATTCAATACAGAAAGGAACTAAATCAGTAACAATAACTGATGGTAGAGTCCCTCATGCTGTATTATTAGAAGTATTAACTGATGAAGGCGTAGGAACATTAATTTCTTAGGGAGTTTATTTTGAAGGCTAGACAATTAGACATAATGCAAACTTTAGCAAAGATGCTGGAGGCAAGAGGACCAGTAAAAGTTACAACAGCCTCACTTGCTAAAGAATGTCGAATTACAGAGGCAGCCATTTATAGACACTTTCCCAGTAAGAGAAAGATTTATGAAGGATTGGTTGATTTTTGTGAACAAAATATTATGGAGCTCATAGGCAATGCTGGATCTGATAAAAAAAACCCTCTTGATAATGTAAAAAAGATTTTAGTAATACTAGTTTCTTTTGCAGAAAAAAATCCAGGACTAGCAAGACTTCTCACTAGGGAAGCTTTTTCAATAGACGAGTCAACCTTAGATGAAAGAATTAAACAGATGTTTTCTAAAATAGAATTACAAATTAAACAAAACATACAGAAGCATGAGCAATCTACAAAATCTAAATTAATTCTTCCTTCTGCTTCAGCTGCAAACCTTCTTCTTGCATATTCTGAAGGATTAATACAACAATATGTTAGGTCAGGATTCCAAGATAAACCAACTCAGAGAATAAATGATCAACTAAATTTCTTAATTGAATCTTTACAAAAAATTTAATTGGGAAGGTTTTCTTCTAAAAAATATTCGAACATAGATTCATTCTCTCCAATTTCAGCTCTTAAACCATTTTCTTTATTTATCCTTACTGAAACTAACCCTTTAGGAGGAAATGACTTACTTGGAGGCAATTCTTTTAGTAAAGGATTCATAAAATCTATCCATATCGGAAGAGCTGTACTAGATCCATACTCATTATTTCCAAGACTCTTTGGTTGATCAAAACCAACCCATACACTTGTAACTAAATACTCATTAAATCCAGTAAACCATGTACTTTCAGCATCATTGGTTGTACCTGTCTTTCCTGCTAGATCATTTCTTCCAAGTGAAGACACTTTTCGTGCGGTTCCTCTAACAGCAGCTTCTTGAAGAATATCTTTAATCATAAAAGCCACTCTTGGATCTATAGATTGAAAAGATAATTCTTCATCTTTTTCAAATAAAGTCACTCCTGAACCATCTAATATCTTTTCTATGAAATAAGGTTTAACTTTTTTTCCGCCATTTGCAAAAAGACTATATGCTGTAGCATTCTGTAAAGGGCTGAGAGAAGCTGTTCCTAAGGCAAGCGAGAGATCAGACGGAAGCCTATCTAATTGAAATCCAAAATTCTGGGAATACACTCTAGTAGTATCAATTCCCAATTGTCTTAACAACCTAATAGATACTAAATTCCTACTTTGTAATAATCCTTCTCTGAGTCTTGTAGGCCCATAAAATTTTCCACTTGCATTTTCTGGTCTCCATTTATCTTCCAGTGCTTCATCCTCAAAAACTATAGGAGCATCATTAATTAAATCTGAAGATTTGTAACCACCTGAAAGAGCAGCTGCATATAAGAAAGGTTTAAAATTAGAGCCTAAAAGGGGTGTTGATTGAGTAGCTCTATCGAACTTACTTAAATAAAAATCATAACCTCCAACTAAAGACTTAACTGCTCCAGAATATGGGTCCATTGCTACTAGAGCTCCTTGTATATCGGGAATTTGAAATAAAGAATAACCTCCATCTTGTTCTTTATGTATCCACACCAGATCTCCTGCTGACAATAAACTGTCAAAAGACTTAGGAATACTTCCTCTATTATTTTGGTCTAAATATGGTCTCGCCCAAGAATACTTTACTTCATCCCATTTGATGGTTATGAATTCCTCTAGATAGGATACTAAAGTTAAATCTCCTGAAGTATCTAATACTACAGCTGGAAATCTATCTTTGGTTGAATGTAATTTACCTAAAACATTAAATACTTCATCAAAAGGTAATTCTATATATTCCCCTGTTCCACTAAATTTATTTCTTGAGGTCTCTATTTCTTCTTTGATTACTAAAATATCTTGGGTAAAGAAATTTACGCCAAAGAGATTAGCTATATTTAATGGAGGTCTAAATCCATGCCTTTGATCATAGCTCTCAAGTCCCTTTTGAAGTGCATTATTTGCATGTAACTGCCAGTCTGAATTAATTGTTGTAAATACCTCAAATCCATCCCTATAAGCAGACAGTCCATATTCTTGAATCATAATTCTTCTTATATTCTCAGCTAGATGAGGTGCTGGTACTTCAGATACCAATCCATGATAGAAAGCAGTTATAGGAGCGGTTACAGCCAATTCATATTCTTCTTGATGAATAAAATCTAACTCAAGCATTCTTCCAAGAATCCAATTCCTTCTAATCAAGGCTCTTTTTGGATTTGCAAGAGGATTCATGCTTGAAGGGGCTTTTGGTAGCCCTGCTATCATTGCCCATTGTGCAAGATTTAGTTCCCTTAAAGATTTTCCATAATACACTTCACTGGCAGCAGCTATACCGTATGCCCTATTGCCTAAAAATATTCTATTTACGTAAAATTCAAATATTTCTTCTTTGGAGTAGTTCTTTTCTAATCGATAAGATAAAAATATATCTTTTACTTTCCTTAATAAGGTTACGTCTCTTCCAGTCAAATAATTTCCAGCTACTTGCATGGTAATAGTACTTCCTCCTCCTTGTACCCTTCCAGATATAACTAAACGGTAAATGGATCTAAATAATGCCAGATAACTAACCCCTGAATGGCTAAAGAAATCATCATCTTCTGCTGCTAAAATTGCTTTTATAAAAAAATCAGGTATCTCTTCAAATTTAAGAGGTGATCTTCTTTTTTCACCAAATTCCCCTATTAACTTTCCGTCTTTAGTAAAAATCTTTAATGGTATTTGTAATTTAACTTCTTCAATTTGGGCTGCTTCAGGTAATTTTTCATAAATATATATATTTAAGCTTGATATGATGCATATGAAACCAAAGATCAATATTAGAAGGGGGGTTAAAAATTTCTGGGTTTTTAAGTTCATTTTATTGATAATTCTACATTAGTAATTTACTAGAGAGATATAATAAAGAAGTGAGATTATTTATTATTGGTCCAATGGCATCTGGGAAGTCTCTTCTGGGAAGAAAACTGTCTGATTGTTTAGAACTCCCTTATATAGATACAGATAGAGAAATTGAGTCAAGAGCAGGTGCAGAGATATCTTGGATCTTTGAAAAAGAAGGCGAAGAAGGTTTTAGAGATAGAGAAAGTATAGTTCTAAAAGAATCTTCTAATTCAAATAGATTCATTATCTCCACCGGAGGAGGTGTAATCCTCAGAAAAGAAAATAGGAGTCTAATGAAATCTAAAGGAAAAATTATCTATTTAGAGACTCCTGTTGAAGCTCAGTTATCAAGGACCTTAAATGATAAAACAAGACCTTTAATAGATAATGTTAATAAAAAAGAAACCTTTGAAAAGTTATATAAAGAAAGAACGCCAATATATGAGAAATTATGTGATATTAAAATACCTTATAAAGAACGTACAAAAGATGAACTGCTTAGTACTACTTTAGATTTACTAAAGATATGAAGATAACTAGATCTATTAAAATAAAGACAGAAACAACATCCTATGAAATAAATATAGGAGAAGAATTTCTTAGCTCAGAGCATTTAAAAAAGTTTGTAAAAAATAAAGAAGTCCTATTAATTTTTGATCCAGAAATAGGGGAAACAAAAATAAAAGATATCTTAAATAAGGTAGAAAAGTCCGAGCCTTTGAATTTTAAGAGCCTTGAGATGTCGTGCAGTGAGAAAACTAAAAACTTTAATTCTGTTACAAAAATTCATGACACACTTATTGACGCCTCCTTTAGCAGAGACTGTTTACTAATAGGGGTTGGAGGTGGAATATTAAGTGATATCACAGGTTTTGCTGC
>Ga0208261_1000755_pt1 | contig 12222 bp, 14 predicted proteins | sample Knorr_S7_td_DCM__FD_185595 | JGI IMG/M metagenome (GOLD analysis project Ga0208261, IMG submission 185595) | Marine microbial communities from Southern Atlantic Ocean transect - Knorr_S7_td_DCM_ad_131m_LV_B (SPAdes) (version 3) | ecosystem: Environmental > Aquatic > Marine > Oceanic | place...
TCAATGATTCCATCCTTATTAAAATGCTCTCCAATATCAGGAGCACCAAGATACACAGGAATGGTTCCCGTGGCAAAACAATCAAGAAGTTTTTCAGTAAAGTAAGTTTCATACTGTCCATTTTCAATAGCAACTGAGAACATATAGTCACAAAGACCTTCTTCCTTATCAGCAATCTCTTTAAATCCTCGACCATATAGATCAAGTTGATCACCAATCCTATCAACCCACTCAAGTCTAAGTCTATGACCTTCACACATGTTCTTGTTAGAAGCAATCATCGAAATCATCTTTGACTTCTCATAAACCTTTGGATCTTTAATCCAGAAACCTTGTGCGGGACACCACTTATACTTATCACCTAAAGAAAGAAGTCTTTGGTCATGAGTAAAAATAAATTCATAAGCATCTTCAACCTCTTCACGATACTCGATAATACTTTCAACCATTCCAGGTTTAATGAATCTAGATTCTAATAACCAAAGATACTTAGGACCATCTCTCTTCTCAATGATACCTTTTTTAAGAGTATTGTCAATGTAAAATGTTCCTTCTCCATCTTCCCCTACCCATTCAATGTGCTTAGATTCTTTTCCATGCACTGAGTATCCTTTATTTCCGTTAGTGAGATGAGTAAAAGTATTACCCACCAAATTAAATTTAACTTTACTCATGGTCTTCCATATACTCCAGAGGTTGATACGACTAGTCTAAAATGCCAGTTATGTTTTTCGACATCAAGACCATTAACATTCACAGCATTCCATCCAAGAGGTAGATCAGGTGAGAATGTAGGACATCCTTCATCTACAATCTGCTGTAGATTAGAATAAGTTGATGCATACTTATCCATAACTTCTGATCCACCCCATGCAGTTATGTCTAGTATAGCATACTTTTCTGCTCCTACGGAAGTCCAATCAGAACCAGCAAGAGTATCAAATACATGCAACTTATTCTTATCATAGTCATCTATATTACCAGGTGACTTTAAGAAGATAGTATCTGTCCTCATCCTGACAACATAATCATACTTAAAATTATTCTCCTCCTCATACTCTTTCTTTAACTTCATCACCTGTTCCATGCTATAGAACTGTGATATCTGATTATCTTTTGGATGTCCAAAGTCTCTCCAATTAGATATCTCTTCATTAAATCCTCTGGGAGGTTCATAGACTATCTTCTTGGGTTTCCAATTCTCAGAGATCCAATCTTTAATTTCTGAACCAGGCCATACTCCTTTACTAGGAATTGTAAAGACTCTTCCTACCACACTCTCATCAAACCATAGATGAGCAAAGACATCTACATTATCTTTTCCTAATCCAAAATGTTCACGATGATTCTCAACAGCATGAATAAAATCTCTGGGTTGTCCAGAGTAACAAAGTGCAATTCTTGTCATTATACTAAAAAGGGGTAATCTGTACAAACACCATAAGGGTTAACATTATGTAAAAGATAAAGATCTGCTTCATCTATCAAAGGGATGATAATATTATCATCTATCTTCATAGACAGATCATGCAACCATATCTTTCCTGTTGATGTATATGTATAGGAGTCACCAGCATGGCAGAATGCCTGATACTGGTGGTTCCAACACTCCTTTGCTGCTTCAAGATTCTTACAATGAATCCAAAGATAAAAGAGTCTAGGTTTCAACCAACTATGCTCTATCTTATACTGAGGTTCATCATGTCCTAACCACAATTCACCATCAATCATACGTAAATCTATCTCTACATCATAACCGCTTCCTATCGCACAGTCAATATAGCTGGGTCTATTTTCTTTATCTGGAACAGCACCTCTGATATTACCTCTATGAGAAATGATCTTCATAATTCCTCAATCCTCAATGCCTTATCCTCAATGAATAGATCATAGAAAGGTTTATCTACTTTCAATTCATGATACTTTGCACCCCATGAATCTAATTGTTGTTTAGTTAATTCTTCCCAGTTGATCTGCTTTCTACTACCACGAGCAGTCCAATACACAATTGTATTACCCTCATCATACAACTTATTAATCTTCTCTATATTCTCTTGAATAGGTTGTGCTTTACTATAATCATGAACCACTCCAAAGTCTCTTGATGTCTCTCTCTTACAAATAGTCTCATCAATGTCAACATAAATCACTTTCATTTATATAATTCTCTCCTGTACTTTTCACTAGGGTTTGTATCCACAGCAGCCACTTCCTGAGGGGTGAGAAACTGTATGTTGTTTAATAACTTAGCACCGATAAAGATCTCAGCAGATTTCTCACACATTAATGTGGATACTGTACACTCTCTAACTGATGCACCTGTTGTAATTATACCATGATTTTTAAGTAAAATCAATTTAGGAAAGAATCCATTCCTTCCCATGAAGTCTTCAACACTTGTCTTTATTGCTTCTCGTAATGGTAGACCTGGTGTAGCATAAGGAACTACACAAGATTTAGTACCATTCCTTACTACCTGATCTGGAAATAATCTTTTATTAGCAAAGTCATGAAGACGTGATGAACATAATATCTTAATTGTATGGGTAGGATGAGTATGACATACACAGTTTATACTAGGAAAAGTTTTTAATATCCATGCGTGAAAAGATACTTCCATACTTGGTTTCTTCTCTTCACCTTCTAAAGCATTACCATCTAGATCACACCGAACTAGATCCTCATCTGTCATTGTCTCAAGAGTAGATCCACTTGCTTTAATCAACATAGCATCACCATCTCTTACTGATACATTACCTTCACCAGCAATAGTAAAATGACTGACACTCTTTGCCATCTCTAATACATTATCAAATATCATCAATACCCTCCACAAATTTTTTAAGACTATCCATATTTACTTTCCAAGGAGAGTTCATACCACCTGAGATGGAAAGAGCACCATCACTATCCACACTCTCCTCAACTTCACCTACAAACTCAGTATCATTAAAATGATAAAGTTGAGTATGAGCCATAGAATACTCAAAGCGAGTATTAATATCAAAGAAAGTAGGACTGTTAATAGAAATTACTTTAGTTAAACAATTTGAGAAGATTGTATTCACCATACCACCTCCTATGGGACCAGCAACAAACTTTGCACCCCTGAATAAACCTATCTTCTCTTTCATACTCAGGTTCTCACAGAATACTTCCTCAAATCCACGAGATATAAAGTACTCTGCCACCTCATCCTCATTCACACATCGTCTACGTTCAGTATAGTCTGTTCCTATGTTATCATTCTTAGGATTTAACCATGTCCTACGTGATATATACACCTTCTCAGCACCCTCATATTCGCCCTCTAAACGGTTGATAATATCAAAGACCTTATTGTGTGGAGGAGTGTTAGAAAGACCGTTATGGGTCAAAGAAGACCCTACTATAACTGTCTTATAGTTTACTTTCCTGTCTAAGAAAATCACATCGTGTTTAGTGATACCCAACAATGAAAGAGTCTCCCATACAAATGGATACAAATCATCCTTCCCCTCTGGTGGACTTACTAATAGTTTCAAGTGGGGATGATATTCTCTCTCATAAAAATATGAATAGAGATAAGGAAGAGTGTCATAGATGAAATGATAATAGTTCGCCATATTATAGACGAAATAAAATACCTCACCAGTATATTTTAAATTATGATTCTTAATCTCACACTGATACTCCATTGTCTCTTCATAGACAGTGCCTCTTCCCAAAGACATAAACTTCTCTATTGTAGGAAGACTTAATTTACCTGTATGATGAGAGTATATAAGAGGTTGTGGATAGTGTATAGAGTGACCAACAAACTGCACATTATAAAAGTATCCTAGTTCTACTTCCCTACCATTTTCATCACAAGGAGAGACTAATCTAGTCTTAGTATTGTTCCAGTATTCAATTGGTAAAGTAGTCTGTGTTGTAGTCATAAGGATGCCAGTTCACTTCATTAAAAAATCTCTGCCAATAACGATAAGTTTCCAAATCATTAGGAGTTCCCCAACAAATATACTCATCTACCTCAAAGTTCTTAACTCTATAACCTAATCGAATTGCTTCATTAAGTAGGTTATCAATATAGAACTCTCCATTAGTACGAGTATTACTTTCATAAAGTCTAGAAAGAGAAGAAAGATATACATCCTTGTTCTTAAAGAACATTGTACCAGTTATTGCATGTTTATCAAGTGGGTTGTCACCAGTAAACTCTTTAACTCCTACATGTATAATATTATCTTCTGCATCTACATCTAACCATGAATATGCATTAGGATTATAGAAACTAGCATAGTTATTACGATAACTCCATACGATTATATCATTCTCATCATCATTAACCAACTCCAAGAATTTATCAGCATCATAAAGAACACCATTATCACACGCAGAAACCAGTATAGAGGTATCTGGTTCTACTTGATCCACTATCTTTTCAGTTGTACATGCCTGACCTTGTAATACCTCATCTATCCATACCACCTCACCATAATCTTGTAGGGGAAGAAGATCCTTATGTTTAAGAAGTGCTCCAAGGATTACCTTATCAGTCTTAGGTAAGCAATGAAGTGCTCTATCCATCATATAATGACCATTGATTTGGATACAAGGTTTGGGTAAAAGATATCCTACCTCAGAAAACCTACTACCCATTCCTGCCATAGGAAGAGCAGTAATACAATTAGGAAGTACAATTTCTTTCTGTCCTTCTGCAACTTTACGATAATAATTAGACCATTTACGATACATATCAAGGTCTAAGGGAGTACCCCATTGAAGCATATGAGGAACTTCATAAACCATATTAGTCAAACCATCTTCAATCAGAAGATTATGAACAAGACTTACATAGTATTCGCCATTAACATTAATATCCTTCTCTATCAATTCTTTAAAGTACTTCTTAACATAAGAACCTTTCTTAAAGTAATAAGTACCAGTCGAAGCAAACTCAGACATCTTATTATCTGTAAAGGGCTGCTTCTCTCTAATTTCTAATATCTTATCATCATTATCAGTCTTACAGAATGCATAGTTATCTCCACCTAACATATGTGGATGGAACCCTGTGTAACAGACTACACACCCATCACAATCATTAGTGTTAACAAACTCCTCAAAGTCATAGTAATCCCAATCCATTGAGAAATCACAGTAGTTAATTATAACTTGCTCATCATCCTCAATGTGATGCTGATATTGATCAACAGAATATACTGGACCTTTCTTATGAGTAGGAACAGAACAAATGGATAACTTATCTATATCTAAGTTATCTAAGAATTCGCAGAGTTCTTCATCCTTTGCGTGTTCATCATTAATAATAAAAATAAAATCCGAATCAATAGGATAAAGATCTACAATATGTTCGATGACTTTTTTGCCATCAACATCAATCATAAACTTCGGAACATTATATCCAGCATTAGTAAATCTACTACTCATGCCTGACATAGAAATAATAACTTTCATCTCAATCGCCTTTAATAACCCTATTGCTATCAGAATCAAAATGCTCAGTAGAGAACTCAAACAAATCACTGTCCTCTAAGGCAAGCATTTGATGCCTTAACCCACGATAAACATGGAACTTGTCGCCTCTTTCCATAATTAATTCTTTTGCATTATCCCGATCATTATCGTCTGAATATTTTACCAACAACTTTCCTTCTTGTAAATAGAAAGTCTCATCCTTTAAAGTATGATAGTGCCAAGAACACCTTTTCCCTTTAATTATATGAAGAAGTTTACCACAATACTCCTCGGTATTGCAAATCCACTTTTCATAACCCCATCCTTTTTGAACAATTTTAATGTTTGAAGAACTCATTTGCGTCAACTCCTTTGTCATCTATGTAGTAATCACCAGAAGGTTTTCCCAGTATTAAGTGATGATATTTACATCCCCATCTATCTAGCTGACTTTCTGTAATAGTATAGAATGCTTCAATTGCTTTGTCAGGTCTTCCTGCAAAACGACCCATCCCCCTTGCAGTAAAATACTTTATAGTATTACCTTTATCATAAAGTTTATTAATCTCTTTGATACGTTCTGGAAATGGCTCTGCTAGTGTATAATCTCTACCTGCTTGCCAATCACAAATAGTTCCATCAATATCAATTACGTAAGTCTTGGACATCTTCCTCCGTTAGTACATAGGTTCCAAAGTTTTGTACAGCAATTGCTGCTGCTTTGTTAGCAAAAGGTATTGCTTCTTCTATATTACCATACAATAAATGAAAGTAAACCAGTGCAGCAAGGAAAGTATCACCTGCTCCTACTACATCAACTATCTTTGTTTTCTCTGCGGGATAGTTCACTCCATCATAATCAGCACCACCAGCACCCTTAGTAACAATTAGATTATTATAATCTCCATTAAGTAATTTTTTTTCTGTTTGATTAATTTTAACAAAACATCCTTGTGTTGGCAACACAGTTTTCTTACTATCAATGAAGATTGGACCTTCAAACCATCCAACTAATTCACATATCTGTTGTACATTTAAAAATCCTTTATCATAATCCGAAATAACAAGAGCATCATACCAATCCTTAGGTGGTGTTTCGTGAGGAAATTTATGGTAAGATGAGAGTTCATCAAAGGGTATCTTATATTTCATGGGTTTGCATGTTCCCTCATCATCTACTCTTAAAATATGTTGATTAGATCTTTCATCAATATATCTTGTCTTAGTAATGGGTTCTTCATTAGTAAGAACATAAACTTTCATACCGAAGGACATGAGATTCTTTCTCACATTCATCGCCATACCATCGGTAGTTTCTTTTCTATTATATTTTAGAATAGGTACTGGTGCTTCTGGATTTAACCTCTCACAGGTTCCATAAACATACTCGTCAGTACAACTATCCCCTATCAATAATACCTTGAATTGTTTTTGTTGTGGCATAATCCTCAATACGATCAAAGAATTTTAAATCGGCAGCCCAATAGGATCCAATGACTGACTTTCCTTTCCAGTCAGATCCTACTACCATCACATCAGGTTTAACTGATTTTACCATGTTTTCGAGTTCTCTATCATTAGCAAAGAACCTTACTTCATCAACAGATTTAAGATTGACAAGCATCAATCCTCTATCATCTGCACTATTAACAGGACGATTAGGACCTTTCATCTTCCTGACTCTTCTATCACTATCAATACCTACTACTACATACTCTCCAAGAGACTTAGCATAGTTTAATAGTTCTAGATGACCTCGATGAAGAATATCAAAGGTTCCATTTACGAATACCGTTTTGTACATGACTACTTCCATTTAGACCAACATTGTTTGATACCGTGTTCCAACCCTTTATGATTTATACTTGGATAATTATAGGTTCCAACGTAAGATAAATCAAGCTCTTGATCTAATTTAACAATATTAACTTTATGTTTATCCAAATTATTAATAATCTCTGCAATTTCACTTAGATAATACTTTTTCTCATAAACACAATTTAAATCTCTAGGATGAATTATATTAATGTCTGCAAGATATGGACATAAAATTTTATAAAGATCATCTGCATAGATGAAATCCATTTGCTTATCTTTATAGATAACAATATCTTTTTTCTGAATGTAATTGTTTATAGATCTATAAAAGAATCTTTCTTTATCTTCATACTCTCCAAAACAACCCCATACCCTCAGATTAATGCCTTTATAATGATTAAAAACTCTTTGGGAAATACAATACTTAGAAAACCCATAAGGATCTAAGGGAAAATCTAAGGAAACACCACTATCAAAATTAATAAACCTACCTACTTTATCAATATGTCTATATAAATTTTCCAACATCAACATGTTTCTATAGACGATTGACTTATCATCTATAACATTCTTTCCTGCAAATTTCTTACCAATCATTGCTGCATGGATAATAGCATCATAACCATGCTCCTTAAACAAACCATCAACATCATCTTTATTTTCTAGATTACATTGATTAGAACGAGGACTTATGACTTCATATCCATCTTTAATTAAAAGGGGTATTAATTGACGACCTAAAAAACCTCCACCACCAGTAAATAATATTCTACTCTTTCTCATACTTCCATTTAGAATCTCCTAGAAGTTTATCTAATTCATCATCCTTAATCTCATAGAAATTTTCCTGTGCAGGGAACTGAAGATCACGAACTTCATTAACATAATCCTTCAATGCAGACTCAATAATCTGCCCTGCCTCACAATATCTTTTAACAAACTTAGACTTAAACTCCCAGAACAATCCAATGAGGTCGTGCATGATAACTAATTGACCATTTACTCTATCACCAGCACCAATACCATAGACTGGTATATTCAGGGTATCTGCAATCATTTCTGCAGACTCTCTAGGCATTGCTTCTAAGAGAAGAAAAGAACATCCCGCATCTTCAAGTTTCCTTGCTTGTTCTAAAATAATTTTTGCATCATCAGCAGTCTTTCCCTGCACTCTGTATCCACCTAACTTAGCACGAGTATGTGGAGTCAATCCAAGATGACTCATAACCATGATACCAGAGTCACAAATTGCTTTGATTCTCTCTACCATACACCCTTCTACCTTTACAGCATCCATTCCTGCTTTGATAAAATCACCAGCATTTCTGACTGCTTCTTCATTAGATACTTGATAAGACATGTATGGCATATCACCCACTGTGAATGCCCTGTTAACACCCCTCGAAACTGCCCTAGCAGATCGAAGCATGTCATCCATCGTTACAGGAATAGTGGTCTTGTAACCCAATGTAGTCATCCCTAAGGAGTCTCCTACCAATACCCAATCAACTCCTGCTTTATCTGCCATCAATGCTTGAGGATAATCATAAGCAGTGACTCCGACAGTCTTTACTCCATTCTCTTTTTGTTTCCGTAACTTAAGAACAGTTACTTTATCCTTATTGTCTGCTGGCATACTATTCTACGGTCTCCACTATCATATTATCACAAAATTCCTCTCTCGACAAGAAAGGATACATATCTTCTAATGGAGGAGCACTAATCGTTCCATCAGGGTTCTTTCTACCTTGTAATGTAGGTATAACCTCCTGCCATTTCTGACACATAACTTCTATAATCATAGGATCATCATTAGCAAATATGGTTTGCAAAGCAGGAGTCAAAGAATCATAATCAGAAACCTTAATATAATCCATATCATAAGCATAGGCAACCCTAACAAGATCAGGGAAAGAAACTCCACTGTCTTCATCAGTTCCTATCTCTCTACCCTCAAAGAATTTCTTTTGTGTAGTTCTAATAGAAAGATAACCACCATTATTCCATACAAATAGTTTGATAGGAAGTTGATGGTGTTTGATAGTTTGAAGTTCTTGGAGATTCATCTGGAATGATCCATCTCCTGTCACCCCTATAACACAAGGAGATCCTGCAAAAGCAGCACCTATACAAGCAGGAATAGTAAATCCCATCTCTGCTTGAGCACTAGATGTTATATAACGATTCTTACCTTTAATACCAGTTGCTTGAGAGCAAACATAATAAGCAGATCCAGCATCAGAAATTACAACACTATCATCTGGTTTATTTTTATTAAGTTTACCTGTGAAATCATATAAGTCTATACCAGTATCATTAGATTTGTTATTTTGTATGGGAATGATTGGCCAAGAATCCCTCCATGTTATACACTTCTGTTGCCATACTGGAACATTTGTACTAATACTAGTTTCATTTAGAAAATCTTTTAGATCACTATGAATAAACTTATCAATCTTTACAGTGTTCTTACTATGTTCTTCCTTGTCTATATCAACCACTATGACCTTTGCATCTCTAGCAAAAGTCTTGTAGTTATACCCTGAAACAGGAACAGGAAGACGAGATCCAAGAACCAAAAGTAAATCACAATTCTGCATTGCAAAATTACCTGCTCTTGTTCCTTTAACACCAACCCTTCCTACAAAGTATGGATCATCAGACTCAATTAAATCTACTGAATTGTAGGTAGTAACTACAGGGATCTTTGTTTCTTTAACATACTCTCTAAATTCTTCTCTACTAATACCAGCACACGAAATACCACCACCAGCAAGTATTAATGGTCTCTCTGCCTTCTTAATCTCATCCTCTAAGGAGAATACAGGCATCTGTTTACCTTGTATATCCATTGGAATATCAATCCATACAGGACCAGGACGACCTGTTGTAGCTGCCTTGAGTGCTTCTTGCACCACCTCTTCTACATCATCAACACTCTCAATCAACTTAGCATACTTAGTGATAGATTCTACTATCTCAATAATTCTTGCTTCTTGCACCCCTAGATTACGTACACCTGGTGGAGAAATCTGATGTAGATTTACATTACCAGATACAAAAATAACTGGTACACTATCTTGCCAAGCATCTAATAGTCCAGTAATAGAATTTGTACCACCACATCCTGTAGTAGGACAGACTAATGAAGGTTTACCAGTGTACTTAGAATAAGCAACACCTCCCATTGCAGATGCCTGTTCATGGTGATTACAAACAGGGACTATTGAAGGATGAGCAGCAACTGCATCATTGATAAACATTGCACCACCACCTGTGATAGTGAAAGCATGTTTTGCACCTGCCTTATAAACCTCATCAATTACATAATCAACTACTCTCATTTTTTAAATTTTGATGTAACGGTTCCTATGTAATCAATCATAGGTTCAGTGATTGTAGGAGAACATCCCACAAAGAAAACTAGATCTAATACCCTACATGAATTAGGATAATTCTTATAATAATCCAGATGACTATAACCTGGATGCATTAATAAATTACCAGCAAAATAATTTCTTGTCTGGACTTTATTATCTTCTAGATGCTGTGTTAATTTATTCTTTGTCTCTTTACTATCACATATAATAGGAACACCAAACCAACTTGCCTCTGCCTGAGGAAGTTCTTCTACACTACGAATACCAGGAATCTTCTCAAAGTGTTTCTGAACTAATTTCTTATTAGCCCTTCTCTTCTGATGGATATCCTCAAACTTATCAATCTGCACACATCCAACAGCACCTTGAAAATCTAAGGGTTTAAGATTATATCCCATCTGAGTATACACATACTTATGGTCAATGATACCATCATATTTCTCAATCCACTTAGAAAATCTCTTAGTACAAACTCCATCTGCTAATTTGTTCTGAGCACCTACACAGTAACAATCTCTTCCCCACCAAGCAAGAGTACGAGCAATTCTAATCAACTCTTCATCATCAGATGAGACCATACCACCCTCACCAGTACAAATATGGTGAGCAGGATAGAAAGAACATGAAGCAGCAATAGCATGATCCGTGAGATACTTTCCACGCCATTTACTACCAAGAGCATCACAGTTATCTGCGATTAACTTTATCTTATTTCTTTCACAAATATCTAAGATCTGATCATAATCATAAGGGTTTGCTAAGACAGGAGAAGAAATAACTCCACGAGTACGAAGAGAAATCTTATCTTCTATCTGACTAACATCCCAGTTAAGATCAGTGAAATCAATGTCAACAAAGACTGGTGTTAATCCACACTGAACTATAGGAGCAATGGTAGTAGGAAATCCTACACACGATACTATAATCTCATCACCATCTTGCCATCCATACCTTTTTTTCAAGGCACTAAACATAATCAAGTTGGCAGAACTACCAGAGTTCACCATCAAAGAATGCTTCTTATTAAACTTCTTAGAAAACTTTCTTTCAAATCTACTAACTTCTTCTCCAGCAGGAAGCCACTTACCGCCCAACAGAGATTTAAGAGTAACCTTTAGTTCTTTATTATCCCAATAAGGACCAGAATAATAAACAGGTTTACCAGGTTCCCAATCTTTATTAGCAAGATAAGGAGGAGAAACTTCCTTTAATAATTCAGAAATTAAATCATCCATTGGTAATTTCATTTAAATAATCATTGACTTCAGGTGTTACAACAGAAGAGATCCACTTTCGCAGTCCTCCTGCTTCTTTGTTTAGTTCTGCTGCTACACTTCCACCTGCTTGATGTAACACTTTAACCTTCATTTTAGCACCATCTACAGGATCGTCAAGACATAAGCAATTATCCTCAACATAAAGATCCTTCCAACTATCCCAATGAGTCTCTGTTCCCCATGTATTACATAGACCATAAGATACATTAGTACCCATAGAATCTATAACCTTAGAGGTATATTTCTTTGAGTGGAATAATTGATTTAAAGTATCTTGTTCATCACCT
>Ga0208261_1000756_pt1 | contig 12220 bp, 9 predicted proteins | sample Knorr_S7_td_DCM__FD_185595 | JGI IMG/M metagenome (GOLD analysis project Ga0208261, IMG submission 185595) | Marine microbial communities from Southern Atlantic Ocean transect - Knorr_S7_td_DCM_ad_131m_LV_B (SPAdes) (version 3) | ecosystem: Environmental > Aquatic > Marine > Oceanic | place...
GCACACGAATCACATTGCCAGGCATAGGTGCAGAAAGCCTAACTTCTCGATTTTCTTCCTGCTTTTCAAAAAATAGTGGATCAACTCGTTTAAAAAACTCACGTCCATGTTTGTGAACTGCTACCAGTTGATCATCATGATGCAGAACAAGCAATTTACTGCCGAAATTACTCTTATTCCCCCCACTCCAGTTTAGTTCAAGCAAATTACCTATTTGAGAAACTGATACAGAAATTACCTCATTTGCATTCAAAATCTGGAAAGAATTCCCCTTTGTAGTTATTAGTATTTCTTTTACTTCACCCTTGTGATTTATTAAATGGACCTTGTATGGCTCACTTCCCAATGCTCGCCAACTGCTCTTCCTGTTCCAAGGCGATGATGGGTCCGAAGAATCCTGGGAATTATTTTCGGCCCGAGCTGAATCTTCAAGGAAACAGAATATAGAAGTAATCCATAAAAGCCACTCTCTAGAAAACTTTTCTTTCTCTAGGAGAGAATCAAGATTTGACTCAACAAAAAGAGTGTCCTGTTGTCTCTCTTCAAAATCTCCATCAAGAAATATAGACTGTAAAAAACTCAGATTAGTGTCTACACCAATAACAGCAGTTTGTTCAAGGGCATTTCGCATTGCTTTAATAGCGTTTTTTCGTGTGTCTGCATGAACTATCATCTTAGAAATCAAGGGATCATAGTTAATACTGATATGATCACCCTCTTCCACTCCTGTATCTATTCTTAATCTTGAAGATGAACGTTTGTCAGCCCTCTGGGATGTAGCTTGTTCTAATTGTATAGTTTCTGGTATAGCTATTTTTTGTAATTCACCCGTACTTGGCAGGAAACCTGTTGCAGGATTTTCTGCATAAATTCTGGCCTCAATTGCATGTCCGCTTTTGTTAATTTTTGACTGAGTCAGATTAAGTTTTTCTCCGGCCGCAATCCGAAGCTGTAATTCAACAAGATCAAGGCCAGTGATCATTTCTGTAACAGGATGTTCCACCTGCAAGCGGGTGTTCATTTCCATAAAGTAAAAGCTACTGTCATCCCCCACAATAAACTCAACCGTTCCAGCACCAGTGTATTCAACTGTTTTTGCGGCTATAACTGCAGCATCTGCCATTTGCTCTCGGATTTTATTATCAAAAAAAAGTGATGGTGATTCTTCAATTATTTTCTGGTGACGGCGCTGTACGGAACAGTCTCTTTCGAACAAGTGCACAATGTTTCCATGCTGATCACCAAGTACCTGGAATTCTATATGGCGGGGCTTTTTAACAAAACACTCCAGCATGACACGAGAATCACCAAAGGCATTCCTTGCTTCATTTTCTACAGAAGCTAGAGCCGCGCCAAAATCTTCTTTTTTTTGTACCACTCTCATTCCCTTTCCACCTCCGCCGAGAACAGCTTTAACCATCAGCGGGTAGCCTATTTTTTCTGCTTCCTTAAGAAGACATTGCTTACTTTGCTCTTCGCCAAAATATCCGGGAACAACTGGAACACCTGCCTTCTCCATCACACTCTTAGCTTTGTGTTTTTCCCCCATTAATCTTATTGCTTCAGCCGATGGTCCGATAAATGTTATGCCTGAATTTAAGCATTTACTTGCAAATTCAGCGTTTTCTGACAGGAAACCATAACCAGGATGAATCGCTTCGCAACCTTTTTCCTTAGTTGCATCCAGTATTTTATCGATCCGCAGGTAAGACATCGCTGGTGACGCCTCGCCAATAAAACATGATTCATCTGCCTCTTTGACGTGGAGCGCATCTGAATCTGCCACTGAATAAACTGCAACAGTACTGATTCCCATACGGCGACATGTGCCGATAATTCTTAAAGCTATCTCTCCACGATTTGCAATTAGTATTTTGTTAAACATTGTGCAGAAATTTTTATTGAAAATGAAATTAAAGTAATGAATCAAATTGCGTACTTATAACGCAATAATTTGTATTCCATTTTGTCTAGGGTAAGGTTAGCATATCATACTTTTAAGCTTTGATTACTCATCTATTTACTAAGGTTTCAGAATGAGGATAATCTGGCATTATTTTCTTGAAATAAGTATTTGTTTTAGCATTGGCTTTGCAAAATTATTCCTGTTATGCTCACAAAGAAAATCTGAAGGAGAATTAAATGAATCACCCGGGTAGATATTGGCAAAAACTGGATAAAGGTAGAATTCAGTGCGACGTTTGCCCAAGGCAGTGCAGAATGCAAAATGGACAAAGGGGACTTTGTTTTGTTCGAAAGGCTGAAGAAGACTCGATTGTCCTCACAACCTATGGACGCTCAAGCGGATTTTGCATTGATCCTATAGAAAAAAAACCTCTTAATCACTTCCTTCCTGGGACACCAATTCTTTCCTTTGGCACCGCCGGCTGTAATCTCACCTGTAAATTTTGTCAGAACTGGGACATCAGCAAGTCTCGTGAATTTGACCGACTCACAGAAACTGCTACTCCTGAGATGATTGCCATTGCAGCAAAAAAACACGGTTGTCGCAGTGTAGCTTTTACATACAATGATCCTGTAATTTTCCTTGAATATGCCATTGATATAGCACAAGCCTGCCGTGAAATCGACATAAGTCCTGTTGCAGTTACCGCAGGTTATGTGCTCGCTGAAGCACGCAGGGAATTTTTTCAAAACATGGACGCAGCAAACATTGACCTAAAAGCATTCAACAATAAATTTTACAAAAGAATTTGCGGTGGTAAAGTTGAAAATATTCTGGAAACTTTGGAATATTTGAAGCATGAAACTGATGTGTGGTTTGAAATAACCACTCTTCTGATTCCCGGAGAAAATGATTCTCCGAACGAACTACATGCAATGAGCAAGTGGATTATGGAACATTTGGGGGCAGAGGTGCCTCTGCACTTCACTGCATTTCATCCGGACTGGAAAATGCGAGACAAATCTCATACACCCCATTCAACTTTAAACAAGGCAAGACAAATTGCCCTTGATGAAGGAATTCATTATGTTTACGTTGGCAATGTTCATGATAAGTCAGGATCAAGTACCTATTGTCATCAGTGTGGTGAGTTGCTGATCGGACGTAACTGGTATGAATTAAGTGAATGGAATATTGATCAAGTTGGAAACTGCATTAAATGCGGTACAATATGTCCTGGATTATTCGAAAAACATCCCGGGAAATGGGGAGCAAAGAGACTCCCTGTAAGCTTGTGAGTTTAAAGTTTATGAGGAAAATAATAAGGATTAAAAATTATCTCGAAAAAATGCTTTGCAGTACGTTTCAGATGCAAAAGTCAGGAAGTTACAATCCATGAACCATAACCTACCACGCGCGTACGATCACCAGCAGTATCTCCAGAGTTACAAAGATTAAGCCTGTGAACATGCCAATTTCTTTTCTTCGCAGCTAATAAAGCACCCCTTAGTGGATATGCTCCACATGCATCTTCTGGTAAAAGCATTTCCGGTGACAATGATTCAATTGCCTTTGCTGTACTTAGGTCTAAATCACAAGAAATTTGATAGTCATGGTAATGACTTAAGTCGGTGCTGATAACAATCAAGGTTTGATCATCTTCACTATAATTAAGAATCATTTGCGCCAGCAGTTCTGAATCTGTATCTCCTACAACAATGGGAACAATTTTAAATTCATTAAGAGTCTCCTGTAAAAAAGGGAGCTGCACCTCTAAACAGTGCTCTTCAGAATGTGCCTGATCAATGACATTGATCCACGAATAATCATTAAGAATTTTTTCCATCAATTCACTGTCCAAGGTTATCATACCAAGCGGTGTTCGGAAGCTATCAACTGCCGGGAGTGCTGCTCCTGTCAGCCGAAATCTATGTGCCGGTCCAAGCAGTATAACTCTCTGAATTTTGTTTTTTAATTGATGTAAATATTGATATGCAAAGGCAGCTGTTTTTCCAGAATAAATGTAACCGGCATGAGGTACAATTAGCATCCTAATTGTTGTGATTTCGCTCAGATCAATTTTAAGCTCACTCTCTGCCTCTACTGCAATTTGCAAGTAGTTTTGTACAGCATTTCTCAGTTCTTTTTCATGCCCCGGATAAAACATCCCTGCTACAACTGCAGGTCTTATTTTCGCTGAAAAATTATTCAAAATCATGAAATAATTAGTCGTCAAAAAGCTTCAATTCAATAACCAAAATGCTTTATTTCCTCTCCTTTTTCATCAATATCAGACATGGCTTTTATACCCATTTCAAGATGCATATCAACATATTTTGCAGTAACTTTTTTGTCCATTTCCTGCGTTTTTAAACCATCGGGCATAAGTGGCTGGTCAGAGACAAGCAGGATAGCACCGCGTGATATTTTATTTGCATGACCAACTATGAAAAGTGTTGCTGTTTCCATGTCTATCCCGATTGCAGAAAGATTAATCAGCTTGTTTCGGAATTTTTCGTCCCATTCCCATACTCGTCTGTTTGTAGTGTAGATAACTCCGGTTCTATATTCCTGTCCATATTCCAGTAATGTATCAGAAACAAATTTGTGCAATTTAAAAGATGGTAAAGCAGGAACTTCTGGAGGGAGGTAATCATTGCTAGTACCTTCACCCCTTATTGCTGCGATAGGCAGAATATATCTTCCTATTTCAGCACTCTGTTTAAGTCCGCCACATTTTCCTAAAAATAGTACACCTTTGGGGTTACAAGCCGTTAGAAGGTCCATTATAGTTGCCGCGTTGGCTGAACCCATACCGAAATTTATTATGCTCAGACCGTTATCGTTTGTTGCGGTTTGCATCGGAGATCCTTTACCTTTTATTTTACATCCAAATCGCTCTGCGAACTTTATCACATAATTACTGAAATTAGTGAGTAATATATACTTCCCAAATTCTTCTATCTGAGTACCTGTATAACGAGGAAGCCAGTCTCTAGTAATTTCTGTTTTGCTTATCATCTAAAAGTAAATGTCTTAGTTAAATAAAACCTAGTTTTACATAAATAATTTTTTCCCAAATAATTTATAAAATTCTGAAATAGCAAAAAATGTATTGTGAAAAAAATAAAAAATTTTCTGTGTGACAAACTTATTTTGCAGAAACTTAATCAAAGTTGCCAGTGTAACGCATGAAAACTCTTTTTGCTCTGTCAATTTTTTTCTCATTTGTGGAGATGCAAAAAATATTTTAGCGGCTGTGTTGGTTAACAAAATCTTGTATGAGAATAAATTTTGGCTATCCTTTGATTAACTTAGTGAAGCGTAAATGTTTTTTTTAAAAGCTATGCTTTAGCAATGCAAAATTGCCAAAAAATAAAAACAATCGTCTGGTTTTATTGAGAGTGATCAAACAGATGATGGTGTGAAATCTTGGAGACGAAAATAGGAGGTCAGAAAGGGAAAGAAGTTATTCGGAAGCAACAGAAAAATCAGTGCTTCCGAATAAATTTTTCAAACTGAGTTACATTGCATCCCAGACAATATGACTCCAAGCCCCTTTGGGCTTTTTAGTTATTACTGGTGTTGAATCAGAAGCCATCAGGACATCTACGGTACGTTCGTAGTCTGCTGGAATAAGGTAACCAATACCTTGAGGCTGATTACCAACCAACTTGCTTATTTCGCGCATCATTCGGCGCTGATGTTTCTTAGTCTGAGCACCAGTGTCATCGTTTTCTAATACGATATCTGCGGCTTCATCTGGATGATCTGCTGAATATTTCCATCCTTTAATTGAAGCTTTAAGAAAGCGGGCCATCTTGTCCACAAAAGCCTTATTCCTGAGATTCTTTTCTAATACATATAAACCATCTTCGAGTGTAGCCACACCTTGGTCTTCATACTTGTAGACAACCAGTTCAGAAGGACTAAGTCCGGCGTCAACAACTTGCCAGTACTCGTTATAAGTCATAGTTGATACGCATTCTGCCTGTTTCTGCAGAATTGGGTCAACGTTGAAACCCTGCTTCAAAACATTTACTCCATTTGAGCCACCTTTGGTTGGGATACCCAATTGACTCATCCAGCTCAGAAAAGGATATTCGTTTCCATAGAACCATACTCCTAGTGTCTTCCCTCGAAAATCCGATGGAGATTTGATACCACTGTCTTTTCGGCAAGTAAGCATCATTCCTGATTTTTTAAAAATTTGAGAAATATTCACCAGAGCCACTCCTTTTTCCCGTGATGCTAAAGCAGAAGGCATCCAATCAATAATTACATCAGCTCCTCCTCCTGCAATTACCTGAGGAGGGGCAATGTCAGGTCCACCGGGCTTGATTGTTACATCCAAACCTGCGGCTGAATAGTAACCTTTATCTTGTGCTACATAATAACCTGCAAACTGAGCCTGTGTGACCCATTTCAGCTGAATGGTAACTTTATCAGCTGCGTGTGCTGCAAATCCCAAACCCGCAGTCAGAATTACAAGCACCATTTTTTTCATTATTTTCATGATTAACTCCGTTTGTGTTAAAATTTGGGTCAGCATCTTTATAAATATTTTTACTTCAGCTGACTCGGATAGAAGGGTGCCATCCTGTAAACTGCCGCTCTATAAAAGCCAACAGTGCGTAGAACAACGACCCTGATAATGCTGCCACCGCGATTGATGCCCATACGACGTCAACATTCATTCGACCGATTTCGGTAGAGATTCTAAAACCCATTCCCACAATCGGCGTTCCAAAAAACTCGGCTACTATTGCACCTATGAGGGCTAACGTAGAGTTTATCTTTAATGCATTAAATATAAATGGCATTGCGTTTGGAATACGCACCTTTCGTAACAGCTGCCAATAATTTGCAGCATATGAATGCATCAAGTCAAGTTCTATTCGATCGGTAGATTTTAATCCTGCTAGGGTATTCACCAGCATAGGGAAAAATGTCATCATCACAACTACAGCTGCTTTTGATTGCCAGTCAAAACCAAACCACATTACCATGATTGGAGCAACTCCAACTATGGGGAGTGCACTTGCAAGGTTTCCTAATGGCAGCAGTCCCCTTTGTAAAAATGGAACTTTATCTACCAATATTGCTACGATAAAACCGGATAGACAACCGATAAAAAATCCTGCAATAACTGCTTTTAAAAAAGTCTGCTGAAAATCAGCCCACAGCATCTCCATTGAATTGACGAATGCTGTTCCGATCATTGATGGGGCCGGCAGCAGAACCTGTGGAACCTGGAATCCTACAGTCAGCATTTCCCATAAATAAAGCAACATTCCTCCAAAAAAAATTGGTACCAGTAGATTAACCATTATTCCAGATAATTTGTTCAGGCCTACGTCTGCTTTTGACCAGAGTCCCATTACTTCCCATATTAACAAAGTGAGCGCAGCTACATACAGCCAGAGTCCCCATTTAGTAGTTTCCGATTCAATAATGTGTACGCTCTTTAATGTAGCTATACATCCAGACAAAACCATAACAGTTATAAAAATTTTCCCAAATATAAAATCTATAATTAATTTTCTATAGATTAAAATCACAACGCCAAAAAAAGGCATCAGTGAATAATAAATGGTGTTGTCTCCAAGCAGCATCCAGTCACCAGAAAACTGAAACTGAACCGCATAGCAAATAATAAAAAACCAATAGATTAATCCGTCTTTTTTCATGTCAATGCCCCCATTCTTTTTTGAACTATTTTCTCCATGAAACTCATAAGAAAAACTAGTGTAGCTGCAATAACAGATGCAACTATTAAGGCACTCCAGATCTGTACTGTCTGTCCATAATAAGATCCTGTCAGAAGCCTTGCTCCAAGTCCTGCTCGTGCACCGGCAGGCAGCTCACCAACAATTGCTCCTACTAGGCTGATTGCAATAGAGACCTTGAAGCTGGCAAATAGGTAAGGAGTAGAGGCAGGCCATCGTAATTTCCAAAATTTTTGTGGCTGTGTTGCGTTATAGGTTTTCATCAAGTCAAGGTGCATAGGGTCAGGAGACCGCAGTCCCTTGACCATCCCTATCACAATGGGGAAAAAACTTAAATAAGCAGAAATGAATGCCTTTGGCAAAAGTCCGGTTAGCCCTATTGCACCCAAAACCACAATGATCATAGGAGCAACCGCAAGAATGGGTATTGTTTGCGAAGCAATTATCCATGGCAATACGCTTTTATTTAATGTTGGTACATGCACAATTCCAATCGCCAGCAATATACCTAAAACTCCACCCATCACAAAACCAACCAATGTAGAAGAAATTGTAATCCCTCCATGGTAAACCAAGCTTCGCTTTGACGTAATCTTGTGGTCGAACAATGACTTTTTCAGATCCTCCAATATCTGGTGTGGTGCCGGCAGAATTGGTCGTCCCATCGACCATGAATCCTTAACTAATAACTGAAAATTCCACTCAGTTTTTTGACGTTCATATTTATCTATCAAAACGTCAGAATTTAAGTAAACTGAAGCTCCGTACCAGATAAACACAATGAAGGCCAAAATAGCTGTTATTGCAGCTAGTGATGATTCAAGCAATCTATTCACGAGTCCTACTTAATCATAACTGTGTCCAGCACGTAAGCCTTTTCTAATTCTTTGAGAAAGTTCCAAAAATTCCTTAGTTTCACGTATATCAAGCGTTCGTTTTTCAGGAAGAGTGCTTTCTATGACTTCAATTATTTTTCCTGGACGAGGAGACATGACCACAATTTTTGTGGAAAGATAGGCCGCTTCGGGAATGGAGTGTGTAACAAACACCACGGTCTTTTGAGTCTGCTCCCAGAGCCTGTGAAAGTGTTCATTTAGTTGGTCACGAACAATTTCGTCCAAAGCTCCGAATGGTTCATCCATCAAAAGGAGGTCTGGATGAAATGTAAGTGCACGAGCTATAGAAACGCGTTGTTGCATCCCTCCGGAAAGTTGCCAGGGGAATTTTTTTTCAAAGCCGGCAAGATCAACCATTTCCAGTGCTTCCCTAGCACGTTTTTCTTGATCATTTTTATCAACACCCATGATTTCCAGAGGCAATTTAAGATTCCCATCAACAGTACGCCAAGGATACAGAGCCGGTGACTGGAAAACATAGCCATAGTCTCGGTTAAGGCGGGCTTCTTCTGGAGAGATTCCATTTACCCTGAGCATACCGCCAGTTGGTTTTTCAAGGTCTGCAATTAACCGCAGCAAAGTTGTTTTCCCGCATCCAGATGGTCCAATAAGTGAGATAAAATCTCCTTTATTGATCTCCAAATCAATATCAGATATCGCATGAACTGGCCCATCAGCTGTTTGGAAAATCAAATCAACTTTACTGGCTTCAACTACCGGTGGGATATCTTTCATAAATATGATTTATCTTAACAGCAGGAGAATTCAGCAATACTGCTTTATTCTCTTGCAAAAAAATACGTGGCATTACACAGTCTTTTTTTGATTAATGCCATCTATTTGAATAACAATTTAATGGGAATTTAACTTTGATCAACTCGCATCGGGTTGTTTGGATGGGTTGTCCAGTTCTGATACTCTGTTCCTGAATCAACACGTTCCATTGAGATACATTCGGGAACCGGACATGCAAACATGCATAGATTGCAGCCAACACATTCATCATCTATTACCTCATAATGTCTGCCTCCATTTAATTTTGTTTCACGAATTGCTTGATGTGAACCATCCTCACATGAAATATAACACAATCCACAATTTATGCAGGTCGATTGATCAATGCGTGCTTTAACATCGTATTTCAGGTTAAGATACTGCCATTGCTTAACGTTTTGAACTGCAGCACCTCTGAAATCGTCTAGTGTTTTATAGCCTTTCTCATCCATCCAATTAGCTAGTCCGTCAATCATATCGTCGACAATCTTAAAACCATAGTGCATAGCAGCCGTACAAACCTGAACTCCTCCAGCTCCCATTACAATGAATTCTGTAGCATCTCTCCAGTTAGAAATTCCTCCTATTGCCGAGATAGGCAGATTACTTGTTTCAGGATCCTTTGCTATTTCAGTAACCATGAAAAGAGCCATAGGTTTAACCGCTGGTCCGCAATAACCTCCATGAGATCCTTTACCATCAACAGTCGGTTCAGGAGCCATCAAATCCAAATCTACCGAAACAATTGAATTGACAGTGTTTATAAGGGAAACACCATCAGCGCCTCCTGCATTAGCCGCTCGCGCGGCATGACAGATATCTGTAACGTTTGGTGTAAGTTTTACAAGACATGGTAGGTCTGAAGATTCTTTCACCCAGCGAGTAACCATTTCTATATATTCCGGTACCTGTCCGACGGCAGAGCCCATTCCCCTTTCAGACATTCCGTGCGGACATCCAAAGTTAAGTTCAACTCCATCACATCCAGTATCTTCTATTTTCTTCAAAATAAACTTCCAGTCTTTTTCGTTACATGGAACCATCAAAGAAACTACAACCGCGCGGTCCGGCCATTCCTTTTTTATCTGCTTAATCTCCTTGAGATTGTCTTCAAGTGGGCGATCTGTGATAAGCTCAAGATTGTTCAACCCCATCATACGGTGCCCATTGTAATGTACAGCCCCATAACGTGAGCTAACATTTACAATGGGAGGATCAATTCCCAATGTTTTCCATACAACTCCTCCCCATCCAGCTCGAAAAGCACGTTCAACGTTATACAACTTATCTGTCGGGGGAGCAGAAGCTAACCAAAATGGATTTGGAGCTTTAATGCCTGCAACGTTGCAACTTAAGTCTGCCATGATCGGTTCATAAATTTAAGTGTATTTGATTTTTATTTCAGAATCAGAATTTGATTACTGAATTTTTTTATCCTTGCATTATTTTTTGATGAATTGAATTAGCTGCCTGCTTACCGTCCTCCACAGCCTGCACTGTTAAATCCTCACCAGATTTTACACAATCTCCTCCAGACCATAGTCCCTCAAGTGAAGTTTCGAAAGCATTGTTTACAGCAATTTTACCTTTTTTCATTTCTGGCGTTTCAGAGTCTAAAAATATTGTGTCCTGCATAGACTGTCCGATAGCCTTGAAAACAATATCAGCCTCCATAAACCTTGATTCGCCAGTAAATGATAGTTTACCATCCGAATTTAATTTAGTGCACTCAAATTCTACTCCCGATACGTGACCATTTTCAGAATTCAGACTCTTCGGCGAAAGCCAATATTTAATATTGACACCACAAGACTTGGCGAATTCTTGTTCTTTCCATGTAGCACTCATATGCTGAGAACCACGTCTGTAAACGAGGTAAACATCTTCTGATCCAAGTTTTTTTGACTGAACTGCAATATCAATTGCAGTATTCCCGCCACCGATTACTACTACTCGCCTTCCCACCGCAAGCTTTTCAAGGCTTTTTGCCTGACGTATATCCGCAATAGTGTCTACAGCATTGAAAACACCTTCAGGATCATTATCTCCCAATCCTAGCTCGTTCACGTCTCCTAAACCTATACTGAGAAAAACGGCGTCAAATTCATTGCGCAGATCATCAAGTTTAATATCTCGACCTAATACATGATTTGTTCTGGCTTCTATTCCTCCTATATCCATAATAAATTCGACTTCTCGCTGGGCGAAATTATTTACAGTTTTATAGGCTGCTATACCGTATTCATTAAGACCACTTAATTTTTCTCTTGCTTCAAATATTACGATTTCATGTCCTAATAGGGCAAGACGATGTGCACATGAAAGTCCGGCCGGACCACCTCCCACGATCGCAATTCGCTTCCCGGTTGGTTCTCCTCTTTCAAATAATGTTTCTCCACTTTCAAAAAACCAGTCGGTTGCATAACGTTGTAAATCTCCAATACGTACGGGTTTTTCTTCCTGGGTATTTCTCACACATACACCTTCACAAAGGATTTCAGTGGGACATACCCGAGCACACATTCCACCCATTATATTTTGGGTAAGGATATCTTTTGCTGAACCCTTTAGGTTACCTGTGGAGATTTTACGGATAAAATTAGGAATATCTATTGCTGTAGGACAAGCCTCAATACATGGGGCATCATAACAGAAATAACAGCGATCAGACTCTACTTTTGCGTAAGCAGGACTTAGAGGAGGATGATGATCAGAAAAATTTTCTGCAAGCTCATCCTGTGATAATCGCCCTGCACGAATGTCAGTTGAAGTCATTTAACACCATGGAGATTTATAGTGAATGAACAAAAAGGTGGTAGTGACCTTAAATAATTTTATTGAAGTGCCGTAAGATCTTCGTATATTTCGGGACGTCGATCTCGGTAAAACTGCCAAAGATTCCTGATTTCTCGTAC
>Ga0208261_1000761_pt1 | contig 12180 bp, 10 predicted proteins | sample Knorr_S7_td_DCM__FD_185595 | JGI IMG/M metagenome (GOLD analysis project Ga0208261, IMG submission 185595) | Marine microbial communities from Southern Atlantic Ocean transect - Knorr_S7_td_DCM_ad_131m_LV_B (SPAdes) (version 3) | ecosystem: Environmental > Aquatic > Marine > Oceanic | place...
AACGTTGCTTTGCCACTTTATTATCAGGGTCTACCAAGAAAAGATAGGCAAAAAGTAGGATTAGAATATCTTGATAAAGTTGGACTTAAAGAATGGTCAGATCATCTCCCGAGTGAGCTCTCAGGTGGACAAAAACAAAGGGTAGCAATTGCACGAGCGATGGCATCAAACCCAAAAGTTCTTCTTGCTGATGAACCAACAGGTGCTCTAGATTCAACAACATCAAGAGAAGTAATGGCTTTAATACAAAGAATAAATAATGAAGGAAAAACCATTCTTGTTGTAACCCATGAAAATGATATTGCTAATATGTGTAAAAGAATTGTACACCTTAAAGATGGAATTATAGTAGAGGATAAAAAAATTAAACAAAATATAATTAAAGATGTTTAATGCAGAGCGCTGGATTGAGATTTTTCAATCTATTAGAAAAAATAAATTAAGAGCTGTATTATCTGGCTTTACAGTATCTCTAGGAATACTTCTATTTATCATACTTTTTGGCCTTGGAGAAGGATTAAAGAATTCATATAAAGATTTATTTTTAGATCAATCAAATAATGTAGTTTTTGTTTTTCCTGGAAAAACAACTAAGCCTTTTGGGGGTTTTAAATCAAATAGAAGAATAGAGTTTGACAATTCTGATATTAAAGAAATCAGTCAACAATTTGCTTCAAGAATTGAATATATAAATCCAAGAATAAGATTTGGTGGTAGAATTACATATAAGCTGGAATCTTACGACTTTTCACTTCAAGCAGTTGCGCCTTCTAATCAATATATCGAAAATCATATTTTAATGAAAGGAAGGTATTTAAATGAAAAAGATATTAAAGAAAAATCTAAAGTAGCTGTAATAGGTAGACTTGTTGCAAGAGATATTTTTAAAGAAGAAGATCCTATTGGAAAATTCATTAATATAGGAAGCAGAGCATATAAAGTTATTGGAGTTTTTCAAGATAGAGGGGGGGATGTAGAAGAAAGCTATCTGTTTATACCCTATACCACACGTCAACAAATTTTAATGGGTTCAGATAAAATAGGTGACATTGTATTAACTTTTAACCCTGAAATAGGAGCTTCTGGTGCAGTGAAGTTAGGAGATGATATAAAGAAATTTTTAAAAGAAAAAAAATCAATTGATCCAACTGATCCAAGTGGTTTATTTATAAGAAATGTAGCAGATGAATTTGAAAGATCAATGCAATTTGCAAGTGTGCTTCAAATTATAGTAGCATTTGTTGGTATTGGTACATTAATTGCCGGAATAATAGGTATATCTAACATAATGGTATTTATAGTCAAGGAAAGAACTAAAGAACTAGGAATCAGAAAAGCATTAGGAGCATCTCCAAGTGAGATAATAAAAATGATTTTGACTGAATCAATCTTTATAACTGCAGTTTCTGGTTTTCTTGGAATGGCTGGAGGAATTTTATTATTGAATTCAGTGGATACTGGACTTTACGACTATTTCATAACAAGACCGGGGGTAAACTTTAGTCTAGCAATAACAGCAACTATAGTATTAATTGTTTTTGGTGTTATAGCAGGTTATATTCCTGCAAAAAGAGCTGCTCAAATAAAACCAATTGTTGCCTTAAGAGATGAATAGTTTAAAGAAAATTTTTGATAGAGATACTTGGGATGAAATTTTTGAATCAATTTCAAAAAATAGAACAAGAACTGTAATTACAACAATTGGAGTGTTTTGGGGAATATTTATTTATATAGCTCTAGCAGGTTCTGCAACAGGACTTGAAAATGGATTTGATCAAGCATTTAGTGGAATTAGTAAAAATTCAATGGGTTTTTGGGCTCAAAGTAGATCTATACCTTATAAAGGATATGAAGAAGGTAGCAGACCGATATTTAAAATAAGTGATGTTGATTATATACAACAAAGAATCCCAGAAATTGAATATATATCTCCAGGACATCAGCTAGGAGCATTTAGTGGTTCCGCACCAATAGTTGTTAGAGGTACAAAAACAGATAATTTCAATATTTTTGGAAACTATCCTAACTATGCTACTATAACTGTAAAAAAACTTTTTGATGGAGGACGTTGGATAAATGATGAAGATATGAGACTAGAAAGAAAAGTTGCTATTATTGGAGAGGGAACAAGGGACAGACTATTCGAAATAGATGAGGATCCAATAGGTAAGTATATAAAAATAAACGATATAAATTTTAAAGTTGTAGGAATTCATAAATATTCACAAAGCTCTGGATTTGGTTCAGATGGGGATATTTATATTCCATTTACAACTTTTGCTAAGGTTTATAATACAGGAGATGATTTTGGATTTATGTTCATTTCAGGTTATGATTATGTAAACCCAGAATACCTTGAAACCGTTGTCTTAGATAATCTAAAACTTCGTAAAAATGTATCCCCTGATGATGGTAGAGCTTTTGGATCATTTAATATTGGGGCATTATTTGAGAGTATTATTAAATTCAGTAGAGGTATGGTATTCTTATCTTTAGTTGTTGGAATTGCAACAATTTTTGCTGGAGTAATAGGTATCGGAAATATAATGCTAATAGCTGTTAAGGAGAGAACTAATGAATTGGGTATTCGAAGAGCAATTGGAGCAACTCCAGGAGAAGTAAGAGTTCAAATAATATTAGAGATGGTATTCCTTACAATTTTAGCTGGATTAATTGGAATAATTGTTGGATCAATGTTACTTTTTTTAATAAATATTGGAACAGCAAGTTTAGAAGATTTTCCATTTACAAACCCAACAGTTCCTCTGTTGATTGTTTTTGGAGCATTTACAACTATGATTACATTAGGAACATTAATTGGGTTTATTCCAGCAGAAAGAGCTGTAAGTATTAAGCCAATAGATGCCCTAAGAGAAGAATAATTTTTAACTTTATAAAAAAATAAATCATGAACTTTAAAAAAGTAGGAATCGCAGTATTAATCTTAGGCTTTCTGTTTTCTATGGCCTATTTCATTAGAACTAATAGTACATCTGTAGAAGAATATGATACAACTACTCCCTTTACTTCATCAATAGAAAAGACAGCTGTTGTTACTGGAAAAGTAATACCTGAGGATGAGGTAGAGATTAAACCTCAATTAAATGGTATTATTGAAAGAATTCTTGTGGAAGAAGGAGACATTCTTAATGAAGGTGACTTAATTGCTAGAATAAAAGTTGTCCCTGATGAAGCATCTGTTTACAGAGTTCAAAGTCAAGTAAATAATTTAAAGCTTGCTGTTAATAATGCAGAGAGAGATTTTCAAAGATCTACAGACTTGTTCGCAAAACAAATAATTTCACAACAAGATTTTGACAATGCTGAGTTATCATATAATCAAGCAAAAGAGAATTTATCTGCAGCTCAAAATGATTTAGAGATAATTAAAAAGGGTTCAGTCTCTGGATCTACAACTGCAAATACAAACATAAGAGCTACTGTGTCTGGTACTATTCTTGAGATACCTGTTAAGCTAGGAGACCAAGTTATTCAAAGTAATAACTTTTCTGCCGGTACAACTGTCGCTATAATTGCTGATTTAAATAAAATGATCTTTGAAGGAAAAGTTGATGAAGCAGAAGTTGGAAAACTTTATAATGGTCAAGGACTAATTGTTAGTATGGCAGCTATTCCAGGAGAAGAGTTTGATGCTACTCTAAAGTTTGTCGCTCCAAAAGGAACTGAAGAACAAGGTGCTGTTCAATTTAAAATAGAAGCAGAAGTTACTTTGAGTGAATCTGTTTTTGTCAGAGCAGGATATAGTGCAAATGCATCTTTAGTTATTGACAGAAGAGATGATATTATGGTTATTCCAGAGGCGCTACTCCAATTTGATAGAAGAACACAAGCTCCTTATGTTGAAATAGAAACTGGAAATCAAAAATTTGAAAGAAAAGATATTGAAATTGGATTATCTGATGGAATTAATGTTGAGGTATTATCAGGCCTATCTATGGATACCAAAATTAAAATATGGAATAAAACAGAACCAATAAAAATAGAAGTTGAGGAATCTGCTTTTGATGAATTTAGAGATGATGATTAAAAAATATATTCTATTTACTATACTTCCTATTGCTTCTGTTTTTTCTCAATCAGATGTGAGGATTCTCTCTCTTCAAGAGTGCGTTGATATGGCAATAGAGAAAAATATAAGTATAAAGCAATCAGAATTAAGTTTAAAGGACTCACAAATTAATAAATCTAGTGCAATTGGTAATTTTTTACCTTCTATTAATGCGCAAGCTCAACATCAATGGAATATCGGTTTAAGTACAAACTTTACTACCAATCTATTGGAAACAAACACTACACAGTTTTCTTCTATGGGTGCCGGAGTTGGTCTTGATGTATATAATGGGCTAAGTAATGTATATCAACTTCATAGGGCAAATCTTCAAATTTTAGCTAGTAAATATCAACTTGATAACATGAAAGATGATATAAGTTTAATGGTTGCAAATGCGTATTTACAGATTATGTTTAACAGTGAGATTCTAAAAGTTCAAGAGTCACAATTGGAATTAACTAAAGTTGAACTTTTAAGAACACAAGATTTAATTGATGCAGGAATTTTTTCTCCAAAACAAATTTTTGAAATAGAAGCTAATCTAGCATCTCAAGAGCAATCTGTTATTCAAGCGGAAAACAATTATAGAAATGCTAAACTTAATTTGGCTCAACTTTTATTAATAGATGATTTTGAAAGTTTTGAAATTGCAAATGAAGATTTTGATGTTCCTTTTTCAGAGATACTAGAGAATAACCCTAAAGAGATATATAATAAATCATTAACCTTTAGAAATGATATTAAACTTGGAGAGACTAATATTTCTATTGCAGAAAAGGACATTCAATTATCAAAAGCACAGCTTCAACCGTCAATAAGCTCATTCTATAGTTTTAATAGTAGAATAGCTTATGAGGATAACTCAGCAGGGTTTAATGATCAATTCAATAGAAACAAAGGTCAAACTTTTGGACTACAGCTTAACGTGCCAATTTTTAATAGAATGCAAACAAGAAATAACATTAAAAGAAGTGAAATAAATCTTGAAAGAACAAAATACCAGTTTGAGCAAGATAAACTTAACCTTGAAAATACTGTAAATCAATCATACAATGATTTAAAAGGAGCAATTAAGTTTTATGAAGCATCATCAAAAACTTTAATTTCATTAAAAAACGCATTTGAAGATACAACCGATAGATATCGCTTAGGAGTTCTTAGCTCATTTGATTTCATCCAAGCTAAGCAAAGATATGAGTCTGCAGTTTCAGAAAATATTAGAGCAAAATTCGATTATATTTTTAAACTAAAAGTTTTAGAGTTTTACTTTGGAATACCTCTTACTATCCCTGCAGATTAAAATTTATTTTCAATTTAAATGTCATATATCTTAAATCTTGAGACTTCATCTAAAAACTGCTCAGTCTCTTTGTTAAAAGGAAATAAAATTGTAAATATTATTGAACAGGAAGATGATAGCTACAGACATAGTGAATTATTGACTTCATTTATTGACCAAATTCTTTCAAAAGAAAAAATTAGTACAGAAAATCTTTCTGCTGTTTCAGTATCAAAAGGCCCTGGATCTTTTACAGGTCTTAGGATTGGTTTCTCAGTAGCTAAGGGGTTATGCTTTCCTTATAATATTCCTATAATTGGAATTAATTCATTGAAAATTCTTGGTCTTTCATACACGCCCAAGAAAGACGAACAAATACTTTCATTAATTCATGATAAGAATAATAGTTACTACTCAATGCTACTAGATTCAAATTACAATGAGGTAGAGAAGCCATCTGTAGTTATAATTGATGAAATTTTCTTATCTAAGTATGAAAACATAAATTCTTTAGTTGTTGTATGCAATACAAAATCAATTAAAGAAGTTATTAATTTTAAATCAATTAAAACTCATATAAGTAGTATATCAGCTAAACATATGGGAGATATGTCTAGAGAAAACTTTGATAAGAAAAATTTTGAAGATTTAGCTTACTTTGAGCCTATGTATATCAAAAAACCTTATGTAGATTAATTAGAATCCTAATTCTTTCTTAACATCCTCTAATAGATCTTTACCGTTTGCTAGAATTACCCCTCCATTTGGACTAGAATCAATGACATAATTGAACCCTTGGTCTTTTCCAACCTTGTTTATTGCCTCTCTTGCTTTTTCAAGTAAAGGTGTCATTAAATCCATTTGTTTTTTTTGTAATTCTTGTGCGGCTGATTCTCTAAATTCTTGAAGATTCTGTTGCATACTCTCAAGTTCTTTTTGTCTTGCCTGATTAGTAACATCAGTTTGATTTGCAGCATCAGAAGAATAGTTTTGTGCTTTCGTCTGAAATTCTTTAAATGCATTCTCAATCTGTGTAGTATAGTCTTTTTCAAGCTTAGCTAATTCATTTTGAGCAGCAATAACTTCTGGCATTTCACTAATTAATTGCTGAACATTAATATGAGCGACCTCATTAGTTTGAGCAAAGGTAGTTAATGGTGCCAAAGCCATTAAAAAAGCTATTATTGTTTTCTTTATTGAATTCATCATAGTCTTATTTAAAATTACGCACTGCAATATCGTAAATTTTATCCAATTATTAATTAAAATTGTTGACCTATTACAAAGTGGGTTTGCCAACCTGATCTTTGATTAGAGTTTGAATAATTTGTTCTATCAAAACCATACCCAAAATCTATCCCAAGAAGACCAAATGCAGGCATAAAAACTCTTACTCCAATCCCTGCAGATCTTTTAGCATTAAATGGGTTATAATCTTTAAAATCATCAAAACCATTTCCGGCTTCAAGAAAGCTTAGTGCAAAAACTGAAGCAGATGGCTTAAGACTAATAGGATATCTTAGCTCAAGTGAGAACTTATTGTAGATAATTGATCCATCTCTACTGGAAAGAGAACCATTTTCATATCCTCTTAAAGCTATGGTCTCTCTGCCATCCAATGCATATTGTTGCATACCATCTCCACCAAGATAAAAACGTTCAAAAGGGATATTCCCCTTATTTTTGTTATATGTCCCTAAGAACCCAAAATCAGTTTGTGTTTTAAGTATAAATTTTCCAAATAGTCTAGTGTACCAACTACCATTAAATTTTAGTTTGTAAAATTCTAGCCATCTATACTTTTCTTGATCAATTAATGCTTGAATTGGCTCGCCTTTATAATTTGTAAATTCACTCCTTTGTTCAACATCAGAAAAATCATCTCCAGTTATAAGAGAATATGGAGGAGAAAGCCTAGCACTAATTGTAAAGCTTGAACCACCAGTAGGGAAAATAGGATTTGTATAAGTATTATTTCTAAGCAAGGAGATATTATATGACAAATTATGAGACTCTCCATCTCCAAATGTAAACAAACCAGTGTAATAGTTGTTCAACTTATAATATTGGTATGAAATTGCTTGAGATAATTGGAAATAATCATCAGGAATACTAAGTCTTCTAGCCATTCCAATCGTTAGTCCTCTTATTTCAAAGAATTGACTTTTATCAGCTTTTCTTGTAAAATAATCATACCTAAACTGTTTAGTAGTTGAAATAGAAAAAGAAAATTGGACTGGTTGTCTTCCACCAAGCCAAGGTTCCATAAAATTAAAACTGTAGGTATTATAAAAAGTACTAGACTGAAGTCTTAATGCAAAAGTTTGTCCATCACCCTGGGGGAGAATCCCACCTCTTTCCCTCCAATTTTTTGCTAAATTTTTTGCAGAGAAGTTATTAAATGATAGCCCAAGTGTCCCAATAAAACCTCCTCCACCATAACCACCTTGCAATTCAATCTGACTAGCACCTGATTCAACTAATCCTAATTCAATATCTACCGTACCAAGATTAGGATTAACATTTTTAAAATCTGGACTTATTTGTTCAGCATCAAAAAATCCAAGCTGCCCAACCTCTCTTATAGTTCTTACAACCTTATCTTTACTATATAGTTCTCCAGGCTTAATTCTAAGCTCCCTGTATATTACATGATCATTCGTCTTTGTATTTCCAACAACTGAAATTTTGTTGAAACTAGCAAGTTTACCTTCATTAATTCTGATTTCAAAATCAATAGTATCATTTTCAGCACTTACTTCAACTGCGTTAACAGATGAGAATAGATAACCATTGTTTTGATATAAATTTGATAAATCATTAGCATCTGGTTTCTCATCTTGAATCCTTTCTTTTAATAGAACTCCATTATATGAGTCACCTTGTTCAATTCCTAGAATTTGATTTAATTGATAATCTGAAAACGAACTATTTCCGATATAATCGATTTTTCCAAAATAATATTGATTTCCCTCATCTATATCTAAGACTATATCAATTGTTTCTTCATCATTTTTTATTATTGTATCATAAGTTATTCTAGCATCCCTATACCCTTTTTCTTTATAATATGAGATAAGGTTTTCTTTATCAGTCTCAAAGTCATCTGGAATTAATTTTGACTTTTTCCAAAACCTTCCTAGAAACTTTTTCTTTGTCTTTTTAAGTTTTGTCTTTAACCTAGAATCTTTAAATACCTCATTTCCATTAAACGATATATCATTAATTTTTATTCTTTCACCTTTATTAACATCAACTATTAGGTTTAATTTATTAGAACCTATTGTGTCTGGTCTTGTAATAAGATTGACTGTAGTGTTTAAAAAACCATCTTTTCTAAATTTATTCTCTATATAATTCTTTGTATTTGTTAAAAAACTTTCAGATAATCTTTTTCCTTCGCTTAGTTCTGTTTCATCAATAATTGATTCTGACTGACCTTTTTTTATTCCATTTATTTTATATTCATTAAGAGTAGGAAGTTCATCTACACTTATCTCTAATTTAGCTGATTGACCTGATATATCAGATATGTAGATGTTTACATCACTAAATAACTCAAGATTCCATAACTTTTTAAGTACATTACTTATCTCTTCTCCAGGAACTTGAATATTTTGACCTTTTCTCAGCCCACTATATGCAACAACAGTTTTATCACTAAAATTTTTTAATCCTGAAACAACTATAGTGTCTAATACATAATAACCACCTTTGTTGTAACTATTTTGAGAATAAGAAATAGTTGAAGTCAAAATAAATATAAATCCAATATATATTTTGAAATATTTATGTAGGTTATATTTGTTCACTTGTTTTTCCAAATCTTCTTTCGCGACTTTTATAATTCTCTAATGCTAAATTAAAATCATCTTTCGAAAAATCAGGCCAATATACATCAGTAAAATATAATTCAGCATAAGCAATTTGCCATAACAGAAAATTACTAATTCTTTGTTCACCACTTGTTCTTATTAATAGATCAACATCTGGTAAATTTTTCGTGTAAAGATGGCTATTTATTATCGAATCATCAAAATTATTTAATTCAATTAAATTATTTTTAACTTTATCAGCAATCATTTTAACAGCATTAAAAATCTCTTGTTTGCCTCCATAACTTAATGCTAGTGTCAAATTCATCTTCCGGTTATTCTTTGTTTTATTAATAATAAACTCTAATTCAGAAACTACTTCTTTGGGGAGACTATTAATTTCTCCTACAGCATTAAGTTTTATATCCTTATCAAAAATTTCATCAAATTCATCCCTTAAAGTACTAACCAACAAAGACATTAATGAGCTAACCTCATCGGATGGTCTATCCCAATTTTCAATCGAAAATGCATACAGTGTCAAATATTCAATTCCTGATTTGTAGGCTTCTTGAACAATAGATTTCACTGAATTAACTCCATTTTGGTGACCAAATTCTCTCGGGAGACCTTTATCCTTTGCCCATCTTCCATTACCATCCATTATAATAGCTACATGTTTTGGAATCATATTATTTGTTTATTGAATCAGTGTTTCTCATATCTTGCCCCCAAAATAGCCTATCTCTTAGCTTTTTGAAGAAATTGTCCTCTGCAAATTCTATTGTATTTATAGTAAAATCAGATTTTTTTATTAGTAAGATACTTTTTTTATCTATACTGTATATTCTTGAATCTAATGACAAAGAATAATCTTTTTCTTTAACTATAATTTTTATAGAAGATGTATCATTAATTAAAAAGGGTCTCATATTAATGTTATGCGGTGAAATAGGGTTTAAAATTATAATTCCAGACTCTGGAGCTACTATTGGTCCTCCATTACTAAGAGAGTAACCTGTTGATCCTGTTGGAGTTGAAACAATTAAGCCATCAGACCAATAATCTGTGTGATACATATTATCAATTTCACAAGAAATGTTTAGTAAAGATGTAGTGTCTTTTCTATGAATCGTTATTTCGTTTAAAGCGAAAGGGCTCTCACCAAAATCAATATTATTGTTCTCTGAACTAATTGTAATAGTAGATCTCTTTACAATTTGGTATTTATTATTTTTTAATAATTCTAAGCCTTTTTTTAACGATTCTTTTTGAAGTCCTGTTAAAAAACCTAATCTCCCAGTATTTATTCCTAAGATTGGAATACCTGAATCTTTTATGTATGTTATTGATCTAAGAATTGTTCCATCTCCACCAATTGAAAATAAAAAGTCATGATTTGTTTCAATCTTTTTTGAAGAGTCAAAAAAAGATACTTTTGAAAGTATATCTTCTGAAAAATAGCTTTTATAAGCTTGATCAATTGATATATCATTATCTGCTCCTAATAGATTAATTATTTCTATACAACAATCAACAGATAGCTGATTTTTACGTGAAATAAATAGAGCAATTTTCATATATCAAAAATACAAACTTTATGACTTTATAATACATTATATTTGCAATTAAGTCTAAATCAGCTTTAATGACTAAACTTAGCGTTAATATTAATAAAATAGCAACTTTGAGAAATGCTAGAGGTGAGAACTTACCTGATCTATTAAATTCTGCAATTGATATAATTAATTTTGGTGCTGATGGTATTACAATTCATCCCAGACCTGACGAAAGACATATTAAATATAGTGATGCAATAGATCTTGGAAAGATTATAACAAAGGAATTTAATATTGAAGGAAACCCAAATGAAAAGTTTATGAAACTTGTTTCAGATATTAAGCCTACTCAGGTAACATTAGTTCCAGATTCAATTGATACTTTAACATCAAATTCTGGATGGAATACAAAAGATAATTTTCCTTTTTTGAAAGATGTGATAAATGAATTAAAATCTTATTCAATTAGAGTATCTATTTTTGTTGATCCAAATATTGAGATGATTGAATATGCTAAAAAATTATCAGCTGATAGAATAGAGCTTTTTACTGGTAATTATGCAAAACAATATGCTAACGATAAAGAAAATGCTATTAGCAAATATGTTGAATGCTCTCATTATGCTAAAAAAATAGATATAGGTCTGAATGCAGGTCATGATCTAAGTCAGGAAAATTTAAAATATTTTAATGATTCAATAAAAAATCTACTAGAGGTATCAATTGGGCATGCTTTGATTTGTGAATCAATATATAATGGTCTTGAAAAAACAATTAAATCATATTTAGATATTTTAAATAATGAAAATTCTTCATTCTAAAATTATTGGAGATAGTAATAAACATGTAATAATACTTCATGGATTTCTTGGTATGGGAGATAACTGGAAAACTCATGCAAAAAAAATCTCTTTAGAAGGATTTACTGTTCATTTATTAGATTTAAGAAATCATGGTAGAAGTTTCTGGGATGATGACTTTAACTTTGATTCTATGGCAGAGGATATAAAAGATTATTTTAAGTTCAAAAATATATCTAAAGCAGATTTTATAGGACATTCAATGGGAGGGAATTTAGCTTTCTATATTTCAAATAAACTTCCGGATATTATAAAGAAAATTGTTATTGTTGATATTGCTCCAAAAAAATATGAGAATGTTCACGAAAGTATTTTACTAGGTTTAAAATCAATTGATTTTAGTTTAATTAGTTCAAGAAAAGAGGCTAATGATAAATTATCATTTTATATTTCAGATGAAAGAGTAAGACAATTTTTACTAAAGAGTGTTTATTGGGAGAGTGAATCTAAACTCGGCTTCAGATTTAACCTAGATGTATTATATGAATTTAGTAAAAATGGTATTTCAAATGAATTCAAGAGTTCAATAGGTTTCAATGGCCCTACTCTTTTTTTACATGGAGAATTATCAAACTATGTAAATAAAAAAGACTAT
>Ga0208261_1000762_pt1 | contig 12161 bp, 8 predicted proteins | sample Knorr_S7_td_DCM__FD_185595 | JGI IMG/M metagenome (GOLD analysis project Ga0208261, IMG submission 185595) | Marine microbial communities from Southern Atlantic Ocean transect - Knorr_S7_td_DCM_ad_131m_LV_B (SPAdes) (version 3) | ecosystem: Environmental > Aquatic > Marine > Oceanic | place...
GATACCAAATCTCGGCCATCCTAGCAGAGATGGGGAGAAGGAGTCGGTGGCAGAACATCTTGCAGATGATTTTGAAGTTATCAGGATGCCTGATGGGGCCACTCTAGACGGTGGAGACGTCGTCTTCTACGACGATCGTTTTCTCGTCGGCATTTCTACCAGAACCAACAAGCAGGGTGCCGATTTTCTGGCTGAGCATGCCAAGGGAGCAGGTATTGACGTGCAGTTGTTCGATGTTCCGAAGAGCACTTTGCACCTGACAACGGTCTGCTCGAGTCCGAGGTCTGGAACCATGGTTGCTGCGATGGGGCATCTGAAGGAGAGCGATCTGTCCTTCGCTGAAGAGGTCATCTGGATTCCCGAAGAGGAGGGGTACGCAGCCAACACCATCGCATATGGCGATCGGATAATCATGGCAGAGGGTTACAAAAAAGCAAGGCACTTGTTGATGGATGCGGGCTTCTCAATAACGTCGATCGAAATGACCGAGTTCAGGGAGGTCGATGCGAGTCTGACCTGCCTCTCGGTCTTCATCGGATAGTTTGTTAGCAACTGCAGGCTCCGAGAATCATGCACATCGCAGCAAAACTGACTCTAGGAGTCGGAGTTGGGTTGCTCGTCTTGGGAATCTTACTAGGGGGTCTGGCTGCAAGAGGTGTTGGCGCAGCAACAGATTGGTCGGTCGAAGAAGATGCGGTCTGGTCCGGAAACTCTGGAGTCCACAACCACACCGACGCACGAGATGGAGTGCTCTACATCTTCGTTAGCGATGAAGTAAGATGCGACGAATTTACCCTTAATGTGAGTGTGATCGAAGGAGATAGTGATCAGAAGGTTGGGTACACTGCAGATTGGTGCACTGAAGACGGAAAACTGCCAGCAGGGTATGCAGATGACCCAGATGGTTGGCTGCATATGGGGGCCGTGCGGGGACTCGAAAGCGGCGGGTCTTACGAGTTTGTTTCAGAGGACAACCTTATTGCAGTTCCAGAGGGAGTTATCCTCGATTTAATTGGGGGTGTTGTGGGAGGTATCTTCGGAGCGCTAGGCGGAGGCTCGTGCGCATGCTGCGGACTCCTGATAATGCTTCTCGGACTCATCCTGGCATTTACGATGAAGGAGGAGGTTCCGACAAGCTACAAGGTAGACGCGGAGGGCAAGATTATTCTCGACCATTCCGGAACCGGGGGCAGCCCGGAATCCATGCAGAACTCTGATGATCCTGGTGGATCTGGGGGAGGGCCTTCGGAAGACACGGATTCTTGGTACAAGCAGAACTAGAATAGAGAACGTTTGGTGTCTATTCTGATACCCCTCACCGAATCCATTAACAATGACTCGTAGAGTCATTGCGCAATGACTGAGCGGCACGCTAAGAATTCAACCCAATACGGTTGGGGAAGAGCCGCAGTTCTACTATCCGTGATTTTCCTAGTCCAGGCAGTGGCTCCAGCGGCTGTTTCAGAGGACTCATTCGATGAGATGACCCTCTGCCAGCCCTCCCCAGGACTAGACGGGGTTTGTGACAGCAGGTTCGATGCCAATGATGCGACGCAAGACATCACTAGCTGGGTTGAGGGAATGTTTCACTTCAATATGACAAGCCCTACTGAGATTCAATTCCAAGCCTCGTGGGCAATCAGGGAGTGGGATAAGTCAGGGATGGGGCTGTTCACATCCAGTTCGATGATCGCGGCACTTAGTAGTGACAATATCAATGCAAACGATGGTCTGCCCGCAGATGTACTCAGGTCCGCCTTCGACGAGAATACAGACCCGAACGACGTCACGTCGCCAACCATACAAGAGTCCCTCCTAGGGGAGATTGATGGATCGATAAGCGGCTTCTTGGCCAACTGGGGCGGCTCTACATCTCCTGTGACCACATGGGAGGATAGGGTGTTCCTACCTGATGACTCCGGGGTGGTTTCTGCGGTCGATTGTACGATTGATCCTGCTTCTGACAGTGATGGCAATGCCTTCGAGCCCCCCATCTGCATTTCCACTAACGTCAACATTACTCTGCCTATTTCCTCGACTTATGGGCTAAACGGAGTATCTGCGTCCAATCTGAATACTGCCCTGGAGGGTTTACTCGTGATGGGGTCAGAAATCACAACGAAGTTCGACGTCAGGGTTGAGCCTGGTCACAAGGGGACCTATTCCATCCAACCACCATCGTATGCCACAGTTACCGATGCGACAGGATGGGGAGTCAACGAGGAGGTTTCCGAAGACGGTGGGGCGTACTCTTCTGGTCTTTGGATCGTGGACAACCGTGACGACCCCAATGGATTGTCCCCCAGCAGCCAACCCGCTGACTTGGACATGACCATCGGGATGAGAGACAAGAGTACTACAAGCGTAGTGGAGGTCTCACCTGATGACAGGAGCCTGGATCTCAGGGTTTCGATCGATCTTTCCGATGAGAGCAATGCCTTCGTGGAGGTAATAGCAGGGATATACCAGATACAATCCAGTAGTCTGAGTAGTTGGGGCGTCCCAGATTTGATGCCTAGAGACAAGGCGACCATTCCGGTAATCACTTCCGACGGGATTAGGATGGCATATCATACTGGGCTGCTGGACCTGGACGATCTCTCCAAGAACATCCCGATCTCAGGGATTGGTCAGGCACTAACAGACTCAGGCGGGGGGTCGAGCGTTAAGATGGGTGATTTCCAATGGATCCACGTATCTAGTGCTCCCCTGGATCAGGGCGGTCTGAACTACACCCATTCCTCCACACAGTGCGAAAGGGGAGTGAATTACTGTATGGAGGGATCCGTAGCCATGGATGACACCTACCCGGTATACATGAGGTCGGTAAGTCACACTTTCCCATTCAGTCTCGCCGACCTGCTGGGCGGGAACCTCGGAGACTCTGGCTTCATGAACTCGGTTTCTGGGGACGATCTTAGCAAGCTTCTCAACTCAGGGCTGGAGTTCTCAACGGTCCTAAGCGATGAGACCATGGAGACGTTCGTGGGAAGCTTGCTTCCTAACGGAATCAGCGCTGATTTGACGATGGAGATCGTTCTGCCTTCCTGGGCATCTACCCCACAGGGTGGTGACTCTATCGTGTTGAATTACAGGGCTTCCGGGGATCACAGCGGGGTCATCGGCCTTACCGGTTCTGACTCCTTCTTCTGGAACCACGCGATATGCAGGGACACCGTTCAGAGCGCTTGCTTCGATGGCGGAGGGGACACAGTGTGTCCCTCGACCTCGAAGAGTTGTGCCTACATGGATGTGGACATGGACGTAGGGAAGGTGTCGTTCGCAAGCCTCCCTCTGACCAAGGGCGTGACGGTCGAATTCGCCCTATCCGTTGACATGGTCATCCACAGGATTGCGGTCCCCGATGAGTTGTTCGATTCACTGAACACCGATTCCACCAGCATGAGCCTGGACGTTCTTCCCTCGGACCTGCTCAGGGCGCTATTGGACATAGGTTCCAGAGGAGACCCTCTCGAGGTGGAGTTCTCATTGTGCGACAATGGGAAGTCGTACTGCGAGCAGAGCATGCCCATATCGTCCAGCGAGACCTCAGGCCTTCCGTGGTACGTAAATGAGTTGGAGAGGGACATAAAGTCCCTGATCGAGGACACTGCCAGGGAGTTGACAGAGGAGGATGGGAACGGTATCGGGGATATCGACATGTCTGGCTTTACCATCGATATAGAGTTCCCTCACGAGATGATCACGGACAATGACGACGTCATCGGCGACGAGAGGGGCATAATCCTCAGCATCGATATTCCGAAGGTGAGTATGACTGCTGGCATCACTAACTCCTGGGTTGAGTTGATCGGAATTCTCAGGGGCAATGGGGAGAGCCCAGAGTTCGGCCTTGCCACCGAAGACGTCTCTATGAACACTCTAGCTGCCCCTTTCGTCACTCCTATGGTTGCAGCGATGGGTAGTTTGACCGGCGCCCTTTCATCTAGCATGGTTGCCCCCTCCCCAGAGGGAGTCAGGGTCAACGGCGCTAGTGCTGATTTGCCCACTTCGAAGCTGGCCAACATAGGCGATGATTCTCTCGGCCTTAGTTTTGCAGGCACATACACGATAACGATGCCTCTGGGCATGGAGCTAGAGAATCTGACATCAGAGGAAGGTAGGATCACCTCTGTAATGAACAACGATTCAAAGCGACAAGTCATATCATACACGATAAGCCAGGGAATGGGGGACGATAGTGTGGGTTTCACCCTTCTTCTGACCCCGTTTTGGGTTATCTCCCAAGTCCAGTACTACATCATAGGGCTGTTGGTATTCATGCTCTGGAGAGTGAGGCGCAGGATGACAAGACGGAAGCGAAAGAAGAGGGCCAGGGCGCTAGAGGCCCTCGAAGAGATGGCCTCCTCGCCGATAGGATACATCGCTCCTCAGCCCACCGTCGAGGTTGTACAGGTTACCGACAATGGAATAGTGATCAAGAGAAGGCTGACCGCCACCTAGTGGAGATAACATGCGAGCAGCCCTGATGGTCTTCGTGATTGTGTCCGCACCGCTTAGCGGATGTATGAGCGGTGAAGGGGGTTCCCTATCCGAAGAAGATCTGGATGTCGGTCCCGATGAGTTGGTATCCGGGCATTTCCAGAGCGTCTCATTGGAATCCGGGCACGACATGTCCGTATACGTTCCATACCTGGTCAGGGACCCCATCACTGGGTTCATTCAGAACTCGACCGTTATCGATATCGAAAGGGGGGGTTCCTTCAGTCTGGATTTGCTGTCCCCGCCGAGGGTATCGATGCTGTTTATGCTGGTGGGGGAGCATGGGAGGACCAATTGGCCGGTAAGGGAGGAGAATCAGTCGTGGGGGTCTTGGTTGGAAAACGGAGGTGATTCCGGTGATTGGGGTTCCGCCGTTGCTAGGGTGTACGGCAATGGCTCATTGGACACTCTCAACAGTAGCGAATATCGCGGGGGCCCTGTCTTCGTCAAGACCGTGCAGACAGTGCGAGATAGCACCACCTCGGTGGATGATGGTGGATTTCACTCGTCTGGAATAGTCCATGGCAGAGAGGTCTACGAGCGGCTCTACCGGATAACCGACCCGACCAACTCCCTCGACCCATTCGACGGGAAGGAGGGCTACTGGGACCGGTGGGCAGGCCAGGGCAACGCTGCCTACGAGGATGCTGCCCAATACCTGATTGCAGAATTTTCCTCATTCGGCCTTGAGGTGATGTCTCACAGGTACGAGTACACCGATATGCTTGGAGCTCAGAATCCTGAAGCGTACAACGTTTGTGCTTACAAGTGGGGCAGCCTTTACATCGATGAGTGGTTGGTCTTCGGAGCACACTTCGACGTCGCTCCTCCTGCCAATCTAGCAGTCTTAGACCCCCACATAACAGGCATCAGGACCTACGGAACGAGAGTTGGGGCGTATGACAACTCTGCGGGAACGTCAATGGTGCTGGAAACCGCACGGGCTCTGTCGGAGTTCGAAAGCAGGCGCACCATGGTATTCTGCCTATGGTCCGGGGAGGAGGGCGGCAAGCGGGGTTCGGACTACTGGACGGACTACTACGTCAAGGAGGACAACCCGGATGTGACTGTTACCAGCTACATCAACCTGGATATGGCGGGAGTCAACTGGCCGGGTGGCGGAGGGGCTCCCCACGGAGATCCCGACCCACAGATCGACGAGGACGGTTATCCCAAGGACTCGGAGGTCTGGCCGCTACGGGTCTACATCGGGCCGGGCCCGAATCACGATCGTCTGGACCAGCCGGGCATGGTGGGTCTGTCGAACTGGATTGGCTCCGACGCGCTGGGTCTGGAGGAGCAGATGGGGACCCTTGTGGGTGCGAATTACCCCGAGGAAACCTGGAAAACCGATGTTTGGCTAGACATGGACAGGCCCGAAGTCATCGTCTACGAAGACACTACTGCAAGGAGCGACCACGCCAGCTTCCAAGACAACTTGGGGACCGTCACCGTCGGGTTCGGCGGCCTTGTAGACGGTTACTGGTGCTATCACCAGACATGCGATACCCTGGAAGAGATGGAGCAGTGGATGGACACCACTGGCAAGGACTATGGGGAGGAGAACAGTGGTGTAGCGAACGTAGTGAACAGCCTCGACATGATCACATGGTGGGCCCTGTTGACGTTCTTCCACTGCGATGAGAGTCCAGTTGTGAACGGACTTACCTAGATGATTTCTAATCCCAGTGTGATGTATACTAGTGTTACAGCAATACTGACGCACAGGTAGAATATCGGCTCTGACCACGATTTGATCTTCCTCCCATCCAAGGGACCGAAGGGAATCATGTTGAAAGCGCAGAGTATTGAGTTGCCCCAAAGCCAGTAATGTAGAATCAAATCTAGAGGGGCAATCCCTAATGGCCCTAGGATTAGCCAACTGAAGTAACCCATTACCCAGAGGACCATATTGGAAACCGGGCCAGCTACAGCGATTTTGCCAAATTGGCTCCTAGATGCGTTTCCTGCTACGAGAACGGCGCCCGGAGCCATGAATACTATTCCTAGAACAGCAGCGAGTATTAGTCCGAACCTAAGACCACCTGGATCCGCTCTGAACTCAGCCCAACATCCGTAGTACCTTGCTACGAACTTGTGCGCGAACTCGTGCAGTAGGAAGGCAGGTGCGAGTGAAACCAATGCAAACAGACAGTATAGGGGGAATCTGGAGGATATCCCAAACATGCCGCCTTCGAACATCAGTGCTAGAGCTATAGTGAAAGCGCCCGTAGCAAGGGCGAGATGCCGTATCTCGGTACTTGAAAAGTGCCATATCGAGCCTTTGTGAAGTGAAATTCCCCCCATTCTCGCGTCTGCGAAGAGGTTGGAAAACACCCTTCCCTCCGAGCCTACTTGCACATGGATTCGGCGTTGCCTCCAGTTGCCATCATCTCTGGCCGCCTGATGGCTTGTGGCCCTGTGGTGAGCCTCGAGAGGGTCGTCGTCGACCTTCCACCATCTGGGGTCTCTCTCCGCAGCCATCGATTGCTGGTCCACATTGTCTGCTATCAATGCTATTCAGTTCAGTCATCCAGCATGTCCTCAATCTCTGTGATCAGTTCGTCCCAAGTCAGGGGAGGTCGCGCATCACCATCCCTGAGTATTTCCCGCATCTCCTCTATCTGGTCCTCGTCCGGCGGTTTATCGAGCCACCTGTTCTCGTTTGCCACCTCCCTGATCAATGAGGTCTTTCTGGATAGTCGCTGGCTTCTTTCTCGCCTTTGTGTGGGCTTATCTGGGTCCTGCTGGTGCTCACGGATGATTTCGGAGTAGTATTGCATCGATTCTCCGTGTATTTCATCATCGATATGGCTGAATGGATCGGAGAGCATCGTTACGAGTTCTCTTGCTAGTCTTTGCGCCTTGGTCCTAGCCTTCCCAGAGGTAAGTCTGTCTCTGGCTCTGGTGTGACCCTTGATGCAGGCCTTGCATCTCTCCGAGCCTGCAACATCAGGGGCGTCGCACATGAGGCAGCAGACCGAGAAGCCCATCTGCTCCATGGCCCTTCTGGGGAGTGACATGTCGGATGCTATTCGCAGGAGGTTAAGAGGGTCACTGGGATTCGAATGCTGATAGCGTGCCGAATCCCTCCAATAGGCTCGGTCCACTTCCTAGGTAGCAAAGTATCCCACGTCTGCTTCTGGAGTCCTCAGGCCCCGAGTTGTTCCCGGTCGCGCATTCCCCGAAGCAACCGTCAGCGAACGCGATATACACTCTTCCTTCCCTGTCTATGTGGAGATCGTTGAAATCTAGGAGGTTCCTGTTGGAGCCCCCGATATCCCTGCAGTCACCGCTATTCAGGCATATGCTGCCAATCTGAACTGGATCTGCTGAGGCTCGGACCGTGTGAAACACAGGATTAGGGTCAAGGGCGTTCAGGCTGTAAGTCACGTACAGGTAATAGCTGACGTTGGCATTGGCGTAGTGAGCGTTCCCATCCCAGGGCTCCCCGTCTATGTTTGACTGGTTTAGCTCGCTGGCGTTCTCGCTTCCCAGATATGTAATCGCTATTCTGCCTGGGTCACCGGCGTCGACTTGGGGGAATGCCGTAGAAATTACCTCGTTCGGACTGATCCTGACACTCGTCTGGGTCCAGGACTGCCCGGAATCCGTGCTTGTAGCCATATAGACTCCTTCGTCTGCGCCGGTCCATATGTGGTACGCGTTCGACTGGGTGTCAGTGGCTACCTCTGAGTTCTTTCTCGGGTATGGCGTTCCTTCGTCTTCGCCCATGGTTCTATCGAACCAAGTAAGGCCATTGTCCTTCGAAACTATGACCGTAGGAGTCTCCACCCGTGGAGTGACGTATACCGTGCCATCAGGGGCAGAAGTAATTGCACCGTGTAATCCGCCGTTAGTCGTCGCTAGACCGAACAGTTGTCCCCCTGCCTCAAACGTGGCTCCTCCATCGAAGCTGGTGAAGCAGAATATCCCTGCAAGTTTGTTGTAACAGTAGTAGACGGCCTGGTCGTAGAATGTCTGGGAAAACTGACCTCCGAGGCCGTACCCACTGCTCGTCCATGGGCCAGAAGCGAGTTTTATGTGGTCGTTGAGAGGGGTTGTCCCAGAGTCGTGGGGATTGCCAATCCAAGTTTCACCGTCATCGTCGCTCCAGCAGATCCATGAGGTCTGGAGCCCCTGCATCTGGACATTGAAAATTCGATCCGTCACTGGGTCGACCCAACCATATGGGTCGTTTGTCTGGAATGCGCACAACGGTCCGGTTACGTCCTCCCAAGACGCGCCGTGATCGCATGAACGCATCACTTTCTCGAATGCAATGAAGAATATGCACCCACTAGATGTCACGCCGATGCTTGGTTCGGCCCCGTCCTCACCCACATCGCTGAAGTTGAACACTAGTGGCAGTGGGGGCTCATCCACCGGAGAGCCATCCGCCCCCGTCACAAATACCCCTGCTGGTAGGACTTCTTCCTCGACCTCATCGATGGGGGAATCGTCCTGGAGGCACCCAGAGAGGGGCAATAGGAGAAGCATCAAGGTAGTAACGAGTGCGGTTCCAGTACTCCTCATCGCCCCTAACCCGAAAGGTAGTCATCTTGAAACCTGCTGATTATTAGTCCCTTCAGATTCCGCGTGTTGTGGACCCAGAGACGATACATCGTAGACGCTGGGTCATTCTTGGGATAATGAGTCTGAGCCTCGTAATCACGCTCCTCAACAACGTCACCGTGAACGTTGCCTTACCAGAGCTGTCAAAGGATCTGGGCGCTGACAACACTGAGCTGCAATGGATAATGGATGCCTACGTGGTTGTATTCGGTGGGCTGTTGCTGGTAATGGGGGCCCTTGGAGATCGTTTCGGTAGGAAGGAGGCGCTGCTAGCCGGTCTTGCAATTGTTGGTCTGGTTTCAGCAATAACCGCCGAGTACGCGACGAGTTCCGAGCAGGTAATCGGTGCGAGGGCCATGATGGGGTTGGGCGCTGCTCTGGTCATGCCAGCCACTCTTTCTGTGATTGTGGTGGTATTCCCACCTGAAGAGAGAGGCAAGGCGGTTGGGGTGTGGGTAGGCATGGCTGGTATTGGCGCCCCCATAGGACTCCTGGTCGGAGGTTGGGCCGTAGAGAATTTCGACTGGAGAGCAGTATTCTGGATCAACCCCCCGATTGTAGCCCTTGCTATGGGACTGACCGTTCTCCTAGTTCCAAGTTCGAAGGACGAAGCGGAGAACCCGATGGACCCGATCGGTGCGTCTCTTTCTGTGGGCGCGCTCGGACTGATACTGTATGCTATAATCGAGGGTCCCAGTCTGGGTTGGACTAGCAGCAGAGTACTGGGGCTCGGCTCTATCGGCCTCATCCTTACCTTCATTTTCATTCGATGGGAGAAGAGTACCGCGCACCCCATGCTGCCTATGGATTTCTTCAGTGACAGGGGTTTCACAATGGGCCTAGTTGCAATAAGCCTCGCATTCTTCGTGATGTTCTCATTCATGTTTACTCAGATGCTGCACTTTCAGTTAGTAAGGGGACATAGTGCATTTGATGCTGCATTGCGGTTCCTATGGCTGCCTCTTGGCCTGATGCCAAGCGCCGCAAATAGCGACAGGCTTTGCGAGAGGTTTGGAAACAACAACGTGGTATCCTTCGGACTTTCACTAATCGGAGTTGCAATGCTCGTTTTCACGACCGTTGAGAGGGAGACTGACTATGCGGTGCTTGCAGCGATATTCTTCCTAATTGGAATCGGCATGGGCCTTACCATGGCTCCTTCGACTACGCTGGTGATGGATTCGATCCCTCATGACAAGGCTGGAGTTGGTAGTGCGACGAATGACGCTAGTAGGGAAGTTGGTGGGGCCTTCGGTATAGCTATCGTGGGAAGCGCGGTAAACGAGATTTATCAGAGAGAGATGGAGGTCCCAGTGGGCTTGGAGGTCCATTCGGAGGTGGTCTCTGAGTCCTTCCCAGCAGCTATTCGTATTGGAAATGAGCTATTGGCTCTGGGAGATGAGATGGGTCACGAGTTGATCGTGAATGCGGAGTTCGCCTTCGTAGAGGGGATGACTGGGGCTGCAGCGATATCTGCAATGGCTGCCATGATTAACGCGGTATTGGTAAAGTTGTACATGCCAAGTAGAATATTCGGAGAGGAGGCGCCAGATGGAAGGTAAGGCGATGCCCCAGGTAGTGGTGCTGGCAGGGGGACTGGGGACTAGGCTTGGTAGCATTTCGGAGAGAGTCCCCAAATCTCTAATCGAGGTAGCGGGCCAGCCTATCCTATCTCATATTCTGGACTGGGTTGCTGCTCAGGGTTGCACTAGTGCGCTGGTATTGATTGGTCATCTTGGAGAGCGATTCGAGGACTTTGACCATGAAGGAGTAAATATCGTCTTCCACAAGGAGAAGACTCCTCTGGGGACCGGCGGGGCTCTTTGGGGCGCCAGAGACCTCATCGAAGATAGGTTCATCCTCCTGTGGGGGGATGATTTGCATAGGATTGACTACTCTTCTCTCCTACAAACGCACAGTTCTTCGGGCTGCGCTCTGACTATGACCGTGAACACCAGCCATTCATCGTTCAATCTCGAACATATGGACGGCCGTGTAATTCGATATGACAAGCGTCTTGATAGCCCAGACGGGCTAAACGGGTACGAGGCGGGAACTAGCATAGTGGAGAAGTCCGTTCTAGAGAGTCTCGGAAGAGATGGGTCGTGGAGTTGGGAGGAGGAAGTTTACCCCGCCTTGTCCGGATTGATCGCAGCGCACCTAGACGAGACTCCGTTCTGGGACATGGGGACTCCTGAGCGACTGGAGATGCTAGAGAGTTTCCTGAAGGAAGGCGGGGTCTGACGAAACCAGAAGCTCCCCCGGAAGCGTGTCTTCTTCCTCGACTAGTGCGAGTATCATGCCTCCGAATCCGCCTCCCATCAGCCTAGCCCCCAATACTCCTGCAGTGCTTTGTATCTCCTTGACCATGTTGTCTATTTCCGGTGTGCTGGCACGAATATTGTCGCTTATCGATGCATGGGATTCGTTTAGGATAGTGCCCAGTACCCTTGCATCGCTGGACAGTGCGGCTCTGACCCTTACGCTCTCCTCCTTGGCGTGTATCCGTCTTGTTTCTATTTTGATTTCGGAGCTACTGTAGTTGGTCTCGCTGAGGCTCCTTCTGATTCCAGTATCTACCAGTTTGAATCTCCAATCGTCAGGCATTCTGAAACTCTCTATGCTCATTTTGGAAAAGTCCAGCAATGTTGCTAGCCCTTCCTTGGAGTGAGTTACGGATATCTGATCCATGAGACCGCAGTTCGAGCGAAGCACATGGTTCTCAATCCTCTGAGCCTCTAGAGATATCTCCATTGGGTCAACAGTGTTCTGAGAGCACATGACGATTGCGACGCAGAGGGCTGCGGATGATGACAGGCCCGCCCCTATCGGAATGTTCGAATCTACGTCTAGGTCTGCGCTCCAACCGCCCGCAGCCTCCCAGAGACTGGTTACCGTTTGATCCCCTCTGCTCCTATCATCTCTCGGTGATGCTGTGAGTTCGAGGCGATGTTGGCTGGAAAACGTCAGGGATAGCCCCCCAAAGTGATCCGTATGTTCACCGATTATGTTGATTCTAGCCGGAACAGATGCGGTTACTCTCATGGTGGTTTCCTCGTAACTGGAACCATGAGTGGGATTAG
>Ga0208261_1000764_pt1 | contig 12152 bp, 14 predicted proteins | sample Knorr_S7_td_DCM__FD_185595 | JGI IMG/M metagenome (GOLD analysis project Ga0208261, IMG submission 185595) | Marine microbial communities from Southern Atlantic Ocean transect - Knorr_S7_td_DCM_ad_131m_LV_B (SPAdes) (version 3) | ecosystem: Environmental > Aquatic > Marine > Oceanic | place...
AAGAAATTTCAAATTTTCCCTTGGCTTACGAAACCTATGGAAAATTAAACGAAAATAAAGACAATGCAATTCTAGTTTTTCATGCGTTAACTGGTGATCAATTTGCATCGGGCATAAATCCAATTACAAAAAAAGATGGGTGGTGGAAATATGCTTTAGGTCCAGGTAAAGCATTTGATACCGAAAAATTTTTTGTTATATCTGCAAATGTTATTGGTGGATGCATGGGCTCATATGGACCAAGCACAATTAATGAAATTACTAGTAAACCTTTAGGAACAGATTTTCCAGTTATTACAATAAATGATATGGTAAATGCTCAATACAATCTTTTAGATTTTTTCAAAATAGAAACTTTATTTGCTGTTGCAGGAGGTTCTATGGGTGGAATGCAAGTTTTACAGTTTGTTTCAAACTTTCCAAATAAAGCAAAAGTAGCAGTTCCAATCGCTTGTACAGCAAGTCATTCTGCACAGAACATTGCATTAAATGAACTTGGAAGGCAATCAATTATGGCTGATATAAACTGGCAAAATGGTTCATATGGAGAAAGAGAAAAAAGTCCTGATAAAGGTTTGGCTGTTGCAAGAATGGCAGCACACATTACGTATTTATCAAAAAAAGGATTACAAGAGAAGTTTGGAAGAAAACTTCAAGAAAGAGATGATTTAAAATTTAGTTTTGATGCTGATTTTCAGATTGAAAGCTATTTAAGACATCAGGGAGCTGCTTTTGTAGATCGATTTGATGCCAACAGCTACCTATATATTACAAGAGCTATGGACTATTTTGATTTAACTAAAAAATTTGATGGAAATTTATCAAAAGCTTTTGCTAACAGTAAAACAAAGTTTTTTGTTATATCGTTTACATCAGACTGGTTATATCCAACTTCTGAAAGTAGAGATATCGTTATCGCATTAAATGCAATTGGTGCTAGTGTTGGATTTGTAGAAATAAAGTCAGACAAAGGTCATGATTCTTTTTTATTAGATGTTCCAGATTTTCTTGGAACTTTAAAAAATTATTTAAGTAGTACTTATAAAAAATAAAATGAAAAAAGAGTTTAAAGTAATATCTGAATTAATTGAAAATAAATCAAAAGCACTAGATGTTGGATGTGGAGATGGAGAACTATTGAAATATTTACTTGAAAATAAAACTAAAGATATAAGAGGTTTAGAAATTTCAAAAGAAAGTGTCCAAAATTGTCTATCAAAAGGCTTACCTGTTATAGAAGGTAACGCAGAAAACGATTTAATGCAGTTTCCTAATAAATCTTTTGATTATGTTATTCTAAGTCAAACTCTTCAAGCCTTTTTAAATCCAGATAAAGTGATTAAAGAACTATTAAGGGTAGGAAAAAAAGCAATAGTAACTATACCTAATTTTGGTCATTGGAAAATAAGGATTAAATTATTAATTAATGGAACAATGCCATTGACAGAGAATTTACCTTACGAATGGCACAGTACTCCAAATCTACATATGTGCACTATTAAAGATTTTTTTGTTTTTTGTGAAGAAAGAGATATCAAAATTTTTAAATCTTTAGCTTTAAATCAAGACAAAATTTCAGAAATAAATAATAAAAACTTAAATTATAAAAACCTTATGTCAGATTTAGGTATATTTCTAATAGAGAATAAATGAGAATCGAAATAATTAAGTGTTTGAAAGATAATTTTTCATATCTCATTATTGATGAGCAAAATAATTCTGCTTGTGTTATTGATCCAAGTGAGGCTAGTCCTATAATTGATCATGTTAAAAAATTAAAATTAAACTTAAAGTTTATACTAAATACACATCATCATTTTGATCATATCGGTGGAAATAAAGAGTTAAAAAAAAAATACAATTTAAAAGTAATTGGTTTTGAAAAAGATAAAGAAAGGATACCTGAGATAGATATTACATTAAAAGATAAAGAAATATGGAAGAGTAATAAATTTGAAACAAAAATTTATCATATTCCTGGTCATACTTCTGGGCATATTTGTTATCATTTTTTTAATCAAAATATATTATTTACAGGAGATACTTTGTTTTCATTGGGTTGTGGAAGAATTTTTGAAGGAACTTATGAACAAATGTTTTCCTCACTACAATTAATTAAATCGTTTCCAGAAAATACTAAAATTTATTGTGGCCATGAGTATACTTTAAAAAATGCAGAATTTTGTATTAAGCATGATAAATATAATTCTGCTCTTATTGAAAAAATTAAATCAATAAAAAAAAAATTAGATAATGGTTTTCCAACAATACCGACAACAATTAAGGAAGAATTAGACTGTAATATTTTTTTAAGATCAAAAGATGTAGGCTCATTTTCAAAATTGAGAGATTTAAAGGATAATTTCTAATTTATTCAACTTGACTAAAATAGACCTCTGACTATATTGCTGTTTATAAAATTAAGGAAACAATGTCATTTGCAGTAATAAAAACAGGTGGAAAACAGTATAAAGTTAAAGCCGGTGAAATAATTAAAGTAGAAAAATTACTAGACTCTAAGGCTGAAAGTAAAGTCGAATTTAAAGAAGTTTTAGCATATGGTGATGATAAAGCTATTGAATTAGGTGAACCAACAATTTCAGGAGCTAAAGTAGAAGCAGATTTAATAAAAAACTCAAAGAACAGAACAGTTCTAATTTTTAAAAAAAGAAGAAGAAAAAATTCAAGAAGAAAAAATGGCCATAGACAACAATATTCATTAATTAGAATTAACAAAATTTTTTCTAAAGATGGAAAATTAATATCAGAGGCTGAAAAAATAAAAAAAGAAACTAAAGAAATTAAGCAAGAAAAAAAAGAAAGCGCTAAGTAAATTATGGCAACAAAAAAAGCTGGTGGATCATCGCGAAATGGAAGAGATAGTGCGGGCCGAAGACTAGGGGTGAAAAAATATGGTGGTCAAATAGTATCTCCAGGTAACATAATAGTTAGACAAAGAGGAACAAAAATTTTTCCTGGTGAAAATGTTGGGATGGGAAAAGATCATTCTATATTTTCTGTTGTGAAAGGAAAAGTAGAATTTAAAAAAAGTAGATCTGATAGAACTTACGTTTCAGTAAAGCCCAATTAATAAACACAACTAATTTAAAACAGTTGTATCATGAAATTTCTCGATCAAGTTAAGATATTTGTAAAAGCCGGCGATGGTGGATCTGGTTCTCCAAGTTTTAGGAGAGAAAAGTTCATTGAATTTGGTGGTCCTGATGGAGGCGATGGAGGAAAAGGTGGTTCAGTTATATTAAAATCTGAAAGAAATCTTAACACATTAATTGATTATAGATATCAACAACATTTTAAAGCAGAACGAGGTGGTGATGGAAGTGGAAAAAATAAAACTGGAAAAGGAGGTAAAAATTTAGTTTTGAAAGTTCCAATAGGCACTCAAGTTTTTGAGGAAGATAACAAAACAGTAATATTTGATTTCAAAAAAGAAAATGAGGAGTTTGTAATTGCAAATGGTGGTAAAGGAGGTTTCGGTAATACCAGATTTAAATCTTCAACAAATAGAGCTCCAAAAAAATTTACAAAAGGTGTTAATGGGGAGGAGTATTGGATTTGGTTACAATTAAAAACTATTGCTGATATAGGTATAATTGGACTACCTAACGCTGGAAAATCAAGTTTACTTGCTTCACTAACTAGTGCCAATCCAAAAATAGCAAATTATAAATTCACAACATTAAACCCAAATCTTGGAGTTGCTATGTACGATGACAAAGAAATAACATTAGCTGATATACCTGGGTTAATTGAAGGGGCACATACAGGCACAGGGTTAGGAATAAAATTTTTAAAACATATTGAAAGATGTAAAACTTTATTACATTTAATCGATATAACTGAAGAAGACTTGGTAAAATCCTATAAACAGGTAAGAAACGAACTTAAAAAATACAGTAAAGATCTTTTAAAAAAGGAAGAATTAGTTGTATTTAATAAAGTAGATTTAATTGCAAAAGATCAAATTAATAAAAAAATATCAATATTTAAAAAAAAAGTTGATAAAAATGTATTGTCCATGTCTACTATCGATAAAAAAACTGTATCTAATATTAAATCAAAATTAATTAATTATGTATCTTAAAGATTCAAAAACCGTTGTAATTAAAATAGGATCTTCTTTAATTATAAATGAAAGTAAAAGTATAAGGGAAAAATGGCTATCAGATTTTGCACTAGATATACAAAACCTTCAAAAATTAAAAAAAAATGTAATAATTGTTAGTTCTGGAGCAATAGCATTAGGTTGTAAAAAACTTAAGTTAAATAAAAAAAATTTAAAATTAGACAAAAGTCAAGCAGTTGCATCAATTGGTCAAATTGAATTAATGAATTTGTTTATAAAAAAATTTAATTCAAAAAAAATTAACCTTTCACAGATTTTATTAACACTAGAAGATACTGAACAAAGAAGAAGGGCGATTAATGCAAAAAGAACTTTTGAAAATCTTTTTAAATTAAAATTTGTACCTATCGTTAATGAAAATGATAGTATAGCTACTTCTGAGATAAAATATGGAGATAATGATAGATTGGCATCGAGAGTTGCACAAATTTCTGGTGCTGACTGTCTAATTTTACTGTCTGATGTAAACGGTTTTTATTCAAAAAATCCAAAAATAGATAAAAATGCAAAGTTAATAAAAGAGATAACAAACATTGATGAAAAAATTGAAAAAATAGCTACAAAAAGTATCGGCGAACATGGAACAGGTGGAATGAAAACAAAAATTGACGCTGCAAAAGTTTGTCAATTAGCAGGATGTCATATGGCTATTTCTAACGGTTTAATTAATAGGCCAATAAAAAATATGTTGGAAAAAAACATATGTACATGGTTTTTACCAAAGATTTCCAAACTAGATGCTAGAAAAAAATGGATAATAAGTTCCATATCTCCAAAAGGAGATCTTATTATAGATGATGGGGCATTAAATGCATTAAAAATAGGAAAAAGTTTGTTAGCCCCAGGTATCAAGGAAGTCAGAGGAAAATTTAACAAAGGAGATCATGTTAAAATATTAGATAAAAATATGAATGAATTTGCAAGAGGATTAAGCAGTTTTACATCAGATGAAATTATAAAAATAAAAGGACAACAATCTAATAAAATAAGTGCTTTACTAGGATATACTTCAAAATCAGAAGTTATTCATAAAGATGATATGGTTGAAGTTTGATGAGTAAATTATTAAATAAAATTGGACAAAATTCTAAAATAGCTTTTAGAAATAGAATTAATTTAAAAAAAAGAAATAAAGTATTAAAAGATTTTTGTAATTTAATAATTAAAAATGAGCAAAAAATTATCTTAGAAAATAAAAAAGATATTAAATTTGCAAAATCAAAAAAATTGAAAGAAAATTTAATTAAAAGACTTTCTTTAAATTCTGAAAAAATAAATTCTATAATAAAATCAATTCATACAGTAATTAAATTTAAGGATCCTTTAGATAAAGAATTAAATAAATGGAAAAGACCAAATGGTCTTAAAATAAAAAGAGTGACTATACCGATAGGCGTTATTGGAATAATATATGAGAGCAGACCTAATGTTACTGCTGATGTTTCAACGCTATGTTTTAAATCTGGAAATTGTGTAATTTTAAGAGGAGGATCAGAGGCTTATTATAGTAATAAAATTTTAGCAAATCTATTTAGGCAATCATTAAAAAAGAATTCTTTAAATATGAATTTTGTCCAATTTATTGAAAACAAAGATAGAAAATTAGTAGATTTTATGCTTTCAAAAATGAATAACTATATTGATGTCATAATCCCTAGAGGTGGAAAAAATTTGGTAAAAAAAGTACAAGACTTATCATCTGTCCCGGTAATAGGTCATCTTGAGGGGGTATGTCATACATATATTGATAAAGATGCAAATATAAGAATGGCAAAAAAAATTATAATAAATGCTAAAATGAGAAATACAAGCATTTGTGGGGCGACTGAGACATTGCTTATTCACAAAAAAAATTCAAAATTTGTAAATAATATTTTACAGGAATTGAGAGAAAATGGTTGTGAGATATATGCAGACTCAAAAGTTAAAAAACTATATCTGGGAAAAGCAAAAACAGCGAATGAAAAGTTATGGTCTAGAGAATTTTTATCTGCAAAAATATCTGTAAAACTTGTTAAAGATATTTATGAAGCTATTCATCATATAAATAAATATGGAACTATGCACACAGATTCAATAATAACTAAAAATAAAAAGTCAGCAAAGATATTCATTAAAAATGTAAAAAGTTCAATTGCAATGCATAACTCTTCGACTCAATTTGCTGATGGAGGTGAATTTGGATTTGGAGGTGAAGTTGGAATATCTACAAATAAACTTCCTCCAAGAGGTCCGGTTGGGCTCAACCAGCTTGTTAGTTATAAATATGAGGTTTATGGTTCAGGACAAATTAGAAAATAAAAAAAAAATTGGTATACTTGGTGGAACTTTTGATCCTGCCCATAAAGGACATATTAAAATTTCTTTAGAAGCAAAAAAAAGATATGGAATAAATAAAATTATTTGGGCTATAACAAAAAAAAATCCTTACAAATCAAAAAGTGAATTTAGTTTAAATGAAAGAATTAAATTTGCTAAGCAAATTAACTCTAAAAATAAATTTATTAAAGTAAAATGTTACGAAAATATAATTAAATCAAATAGAACAATCGATTTATTAAAATACATTAAGAGAAAAAATAAAAATACTAAAATCTACTTTATCATGGGTGCGGATAATTTAATTAATTTTCATAAATGGAAAAATTCAAATTTAATTACCTCAATTTGTAACATTTTAGTATTTGATAGAGACAGATATAAAGCTAAGTCTTTGAAATCTTTGAGTTTTAAAAAATATAATAAAAAAAACTTGGAATTTATTAAATTTAAAAAAGTTAATATTTCATCTTCAAAATTAAAAAAAATTTGATAGTCTAAAAATAATTAATGGATAAAATTTCCAATCTTAAAAAAGAAATAATTAATACATTAGACTCAAATAAAGCTTTAGATATTGTGTCTATTGATCTTGAAGGTAAATCCTCTATAGCTGATTTTATGATAATTGCTAGCGGCACTTCTTCTAGACATATACAGTCTTTGTCTGAACAGGTTTTTGAAAAATTTAAAAGTAATGGAATTCATAATTGTAAAATTGAAGGAAAAGATAGTAAAGATTGGAAGTTGGTAGATGGAATTGATTTAATAGTGCATATTTTTAATCCAGAAAAAAGAAAATTTTATGAATTAGAAAAAATGTGGTCTGAACTTATGCCAAAAGAAAAGGTGATTATATGAAACATTTAATAAAAATTTTATCTTTATTTATAATTATATTTTATTTCTCAGCTGCTAATGCTGCTAATGAAGATAATATTTATAAAAAAATTGATTTGTTTAGTGAAGTATTAGATAAAATTAACAAAGAATATGTCGATGAAATAAACCAAAGTGAAGCAATGGATGCTGCTATAAATGGTGTTTTGCAATCTTTGGATCCTTATTCTGCTTACATGTCACCTGAATCTTTTGAAAATATGCAAACCGAGACTAGTGGTGAATTTGGTGGTCTAGGTATTGAAGTTGGAATGGAACATGGAGTTGTTAAAGTAATATCTCCAATAGACAACTCACCAGCTTCAAAAGTTGGGGTAAAAGCTGGAGATTATATTGTAAAAATAAATGATATTCAGGTTCAAGGAAAAACACTTACTGAAGCAGTAGAATTAATGAGAGGCCCGGTTGGAACTGATATTGAAATTACAGTGAGAAGAAGAGGAGAGAAAAAAGCTTTAACATTTGTTATTACCAGAGATATTATTGAAGTTTCTTCTGTAAAATCTGAAATAAAAGATGAAAAAACTGGATATATGAGACTTACATCTTTTAATGAAAATAGCGGAGATCAAATAAAAAATAAAATAAAAGAATTTAAAAAAAATGGCAAAATTGAAAATTATATTTTGGATTTAAGAAATAATCCTGGAGGCCTTCTTTCTCAAGCAATAAAAATATCAGATTTCTTTTTAGATAATGGAGAAATTGTTTCTACAAAAAGTAAAAGAAAATATGAAAATAGAAAATGGTTTGCAAAAAAAGGTGATATTTTGAAATCTAATACATTAGTAGTTTTAATTAATTATGGTTCTGCATCAGCTTCAGAAATAGTTGCAGGAGCATTACAAGATCATAAAAGAGCGATTTTAATTGGTGAAAGTACATATGGAAAAGGCTCAGTACAATCAATCATACCTTTAAAAAATAATGGCGCAATAAGATTAACTGTTTCTAAATACTATTTACCTTCTGGAAAATCTATTTCAGATGTAGGGGTTACGCCTGATATTGAAGTGGATGAAAGTTCAGACGAATTTAGACTAAACACGGAAACTGATAATCAGTTAAGTTTTGCTTTAAAGCTTCTTAACGGTTAGTAATGAAAAAAAAACACAAGGATTTACCATTACGAACTGGTGTAGGTATTGTTGTTTTAAATAAAAAAAACCAAATTTTTCTTGCAAAAAGAATTGATAATCCAAAAAATTTTTGGCAGATGCCTCAGGGAGGGGTTGATAAAGGTGAAGATTTTTATGCAGCAGCTGTTCGCGAGTTAGAAGAGGAAACTAGCATTAAAACTGTGAAATTAATTAAAGAAATAGACGGATTAACTACATATCTTTTACCAGATCATTTAGTAGGGATTATTTGGAAAGGTAAATACAAAGGTCAAAAACAAAAATGGTTTGTTGTTAGATTTGAAGGAGAAGAGGATGAAATAAATATCAATACCAAGCATCCAGAATTCTTAGATTGGAAATGGGTAAATGTTGAAAATTTAACAGATGAAATTGTGAAATTTAAATTTCATGTTTATAAGAAAATACAAAAAGAATTAAAATATATTATTTAGATTGCGCTTATGGATTTTAAAACTTCAACTTTATGATTTAAGATAAATCTTTTTTGGTCATCTATTTCATCTTTGGATAACTCATTTTCAGCTTCTGAAATAGAATTACTAATATGGTTTTTATCAGCATCTTTTAAATTAAAAATTGAGCTAGTAAGTATAGATAAGGAATTATCTTTAAATTCAACAATTCCATCTTCTACATAATAATTTTCTACCTCAGAACCAATGGAAACTTTAATTATTCCTGGTTTTAAAAAAGATATAATAGGTATGTGATCTTTTAAAATTCCAATCTCTCCCTCAAAAGCAGGAACTACAACTTCCGAAACTTCTTCTTTTGATAGAAATGATTTCTCAGGGTTTACAATTTCTATTTTAAAGTTCTCACTCATTAAGCAGCTGCATCTTTTGCCATTTTTTCGGCTTTTTCAATTGCTTCCTCAATTGTTCCAACCATGTAAAAAGCAGCCTCAGGTAAATGATCGTACTCTCCCTTACAAATAGAATCAAAACCTTTGATTGTTGATTCTAGCTCCACAAGCTTTCCTGGTGAACCAGTAAATACTTCAGCAACAAAAAATGGTTGAGATAAAAATCTTTGAATTTTTCTTGCTCTTGCAACAATTAGCTTATCTTCTTCAGATAATTCATCCATACCTAAAATTGCAATAATATCTTGTAAAGATTTATATGTTTGTAAAATTTTTTGAACTTCTCTAGCAACTCTATAATGTTCGTCTCCTACAATTCTAGGATCTAAAATTCTAGAAGTAGAGTCTAGAGGATCAACTGCTGGATAAATTCCAATTTCTGCTATCTGTCTTGATAATACAGTTGTTGCATCTAAGTGAGAAAATGATGTTGCTGGAGCAGGGTCTGTTAAATCGTCGGCTGGAACATATATTGCCTGCACTGATGTAATTGATCCTTTATTTGTAGTTGTTATTCTTTCTTGTAGATTTCCCATATCGGTAGCAAGCGTAGGCTGATAACCTACAGCTGATGGAATTCTTCCTAATAATGCAGATACCTCTGAGCCTGCTTGAGTAAATCTAAAAATGTTATCTACGAAAAATAGAACGTCTTGACCTTCTTGATCCCTAAAATATTCTGCAACAGTTAAACCTGATAATGCAACTCTAGCTCTTGCTCCAGGAGGTTCGTTCATTTGACCATAAACAAGTGCAGCTTTTGATCCAGTTCCTTCTGGTTTAATTACTCCTGACTCTATCATTTCATGGTAAAGGTCATTTCCTTCTCTAGTTCTTTCACCAACTCCTGCAAAAACTGAAAATCCACCGTGAGCTTTGGCGACGTTATTAATTAATTCCATAATAAGTACTGTTTTTCCTACACCAGCACCACCGAATAAACCAATTTTACCACCCTTTGCATATGGGGCTAGTAGATCAACTACCTTAATTCCTGTTACTAAAATTTCAGTTTCTGTTGATTGTTCATTGAATACAGGTGCCGCTCTATGGATAGGCCAACTCTCTTTAGTTTTAACTTCTCCTTTTTCATCAATGGGTTCACCAATTACGTTAACAATTCTTCCTAAAGTTTCAGGACCAACTGGAACTTTGATTGGAGCTCCTGTATCTGTTACTTCATCTCCTCTTTTGAGTCCTTCAGTTGCATCCATAGCAATTGTTCTTACACTTGACTCTCCTAAATGTTGTGCAACTTCTAAAACCAGTCTAGCACCACCATTGTTACATTCTAATGCTGTTAATATTTCAGGTAGTTCTCCTTCAAATTTAACATCGACTACCGCTCCAATAATTTGTGTAATTTGTCCTTTTCTCATAATTATAAACTTTCTGCTCCTGATATAATTTCTATTAGTTCTTTTGTAATTGCTGCCTGACGGCTTCTATTATATTGAATAGTAAGCTTGTCAACCATTTCACCTGCGTTTCTGGTTGCGTTATCCATTGCACTCATTCTTGAACCTTGTTCGCTAGCTGAATTTTCTAACATCGCTTTAAAAATCTGAGTTGAAATATTTTTTGGCAATAAATTTCCTAATATCTCATCTTCATCAGGCTCAAATTCATAATTTTCATCTGATGACTTTTCTTCTTCGTTTATTTTTAAAGGAATTATTTGTTGTTCTTGAGGTATTTGAGTGATGACGTTTTTAAATTGATTATAAAAAATTGTACATACATCAAATTCCTTTTGTTCAAATTTTTGAATTAATATTTTTCCGACTTTGTCAGCATCAAAATAATTTGCATTTTTAGACTCTTTAAATGAAATATTTTCGATAATATTATCTTTATAAGCTCTTTTAAGTTGATCATAGCCTTTAGATCCAACTGTAATAATCTTTAATTCTTTACCGTTATCAGATAACTTTTGAAAATATGATTTAGCTTTTTTAGTAATATTTGAATTAAATCCACCACAAAGACCTCTATCTGCTGTCATAACTACACAAAGATGAACTTTATCTTCACCTGTTCCTGCCAACAATTTTGGAGCATTTTCTTTATCAGAAATACCACTTGAAAGATTTAAGATTATATTATTCATTTTTTGAGAATAAGGCCTTCCTCTTTCTGCGCTTTCTTGTGCCCTTCTAAGCTTAGCCGCCGCAACCATTTTCATAGCTTTGGTTATTTTTTGCGTTGACTTAACGCTTGATATTCTTTTTTTTAAATCGTCTAAACTTGCCATTTTTTAAGAACTAAAATTTTTTTTAAGATCTAGAATTAATTCAGTTAATGTTTTTTCAATATCTTCCTCAAGTTTTCCAGAAGAAATAATTGAATCGATTATTTCTGGTTTTTCTGATCTACATTTCTCGATTATTTTTGCTTCAAAGCTCGCAATATCTTTTTGTTCAATATCGTCTAAGTGACCTTTAACACCACAGAATACAGATATTACTTGCTCTGCAACTGTCATAGGTGAATATTGTTTTTGTTTTAATAGTTCAGTTAGTTTTGCACCTCTATTTAATAATTTTTGTGTAGAGGCATCTAAATCTGATCCAAATTGTGCAAATGCTGCCATCTCTCTATATTGAGCCAATTCAAGCTTCATTGATCCTGAGACCTTCTTCATAGCTTTGGTTTGAGCTGAAGATCCTACCCTAGATACTGACAAACCGACATTAATTGCAGGTCTAATTCCTTGGTTAAATAGCTCAGTTTCAAGGAATATTTGCCCATCAGTAATTGATATAACATTTGTTGGTAT
>Ga0208261_1000766_pt1 | contig 12128 bp, 10 predicted proteins | sample Knorr_S7_td_DCM__FD_185595 | JGI IMG/M metagenome (GOLD analysis project Ga0208261, IMG submission 185595) | Marine microbial communities from Southern Atlantic Ocean transect - Knorr_S7_td_DCM_ad_131m_LV_B (SPAdes) (version 3) | ecosystem: Environmental > Aquatic > Marine > Oceanic | place...
TAACTAGAGGAGTACCCGGCACACATGATGTAAAACTACTTAGTAACGTAATACAAAAATTAAAAAAGAAGAATTTTAAAACTGTTTTAGTTCCAAAATTTGACAAATCTAGAGATGATAGATTTAAAAAAACTAAATGGCAAAAGATAAAAGATAAGCCAGATATAATTATTTTTGAAGGTTGGTGTGTTGGCACTACCCATCAGAGTAGTATTGAACTAAAAAAACCTCTTAATTTTATTGAAAAAAAATATGATAAAAATTTAAAATGGAGAAAAATAGTTAATAATTTGTTAAAAAAAAGGTATAAAAGTTTGTTTAGCCAAATTGATAAATTAGTTTATTTAAAAGTTCCAAATTTTAATTATATTATCAAATGGAGATGGCTTCAGGAGCAAAAAATGAAATTGACATCAAAAAACAAAAAGACTATGTCAAAAATACAAATAAAAGAATTTATTATGTTTTATGAAAGAATTACTAAGCATATGATGAAAAATTACTCAAAGATTTCTGATCTGACGATTTTTTTAGATAAACATCACAGATCAAAAAAAATGATAATTAATTAAATTTATGAAAAAGATATTTTTTATTATAATTTTTTGTTTATTTTACAGCAATATTTATGCTCAAGATGTTATTAAAACATTATCTGATGCTTTTAAAAATAACTCAAAATTAAATGCTGAAAGAGCGAATTTAAATGCTGCTAAACAAGATGTAAATATTTCTCGAGGAGAATTCTTACCATCGGTAACCATTTCAGGCAATATATCTAGCCAAGAGGACACTAATAGAACTAATCAATCTGGAGAAGCATTAGCAGATTTAAATTCAACACCTGAAACAAGATCCGTTTTAGTTGAACAAAAAATCTTTAGTGGTTTTAGTAATTATAATAATCTAAAAAAATCACAACTAGAGTTAGAGTATGCTAAATATGAGCTAACTAAACTTGAACAAGAGGTTATATTAAGTGCTGCAAGAGCATATTATAATTTAGGATACCATTTTAAAAATTTGGAATTTAATCAATCAAATGTTGACCTTTTTGAAAGACAAGTTGAAAGTGATAGATCAAGACTAGAAAGAGGAGAAATAAGCTTAACTGATTTCGCACAATCAGAGTCTTCACTTGCTGGAGCACAAGCAAAATTAATTACTGCGAGAAATGAGCTTATATCTGGCAGAAAAAACTTTCAAAAAATTATAGGATCCAGGCCTCCTGAGGAAATTAACCTTGCATTTATACCTAATTTGAGCACACCAAAAAGTTTAAGAACTGCCTCAGCTATTTCTGATCAAATTAATCCTAGATTAAATTTAGCAAAAATAGATTTAGAAATTGCGAAAAAGGAACTTTTTGCAGCAAGAGGTGATTTAAGCCCATCAGCCTCAATATCTTATGAAAAGAAGAAAAACTACGACTTAAGCACTACTGTTGACGAAAGGGAGCAAGAGGAAGTTAAAGCAACTGTTAAATGGCCATTATTCAAAGGAGGCAAGAATATATCTTCAGTAAAAAAAGCAAAATTTAAACTAGAGGAAAAAGAACTTCTTTTTGATGATATATCCAACCAGGTTAGCATAGATACAGCGAACGCATGGACCAATTATAATTCATCTAAAAGTATATTAGACGCAACTGCTGCTCAATTAAAAGCTGCCGAAATAGCAAACGAGGGTATTACACTTGAATACGAGACAGGTAATCAGAGAACCACATTAGAAGTAATACAATCAAGAACACTTCTTTTAGAGGCTAGAACAAGCTTTGCAAACGCACAAAAAGATTTTGCAATAGCGCAGTTTAGTTTGCTCGCGTCTATCGGCGATCTTTTCTTAGAAAATATTAAGTAAATTATTACATTATTTTAAGATTGATTAAAAGAACAAAATGTGTACATTTAAAACATTGATTCGTAATTAAAAAAAAGGAAAAAAATGACTAAAAACAATTTAAAAGTAGTTAAGTCTGACTCTAAAAAAGAGCAAGAAATTAAAGAAAAAAACAAGGCATTGAACGCTGCGATAAGCCAAATCGATGACAATTTCGGTAAAGGCTCAGTAATGCGTTTAGGTCAACAACAGGCAATGGATGTTGAGTCTATTTCAACAGGATCTTTAAGTTTAGATTTGGCACTAGGAATAGGTGGATTGCCCAAAGGAAGAGTTATAGAGATTTATGGTCCAGAGTCATCTGGTAAAACAACCTTAGCTTTACAAGTTGTTGCGGAAGCCCAAAAAGCTGGAGGAATTTGTGGTTTTGTTGATGCAGAGCATGCTTTAGATCCTGTATACGCTAAGAAATTAGGTGTCAAAACTGATGACTTATTAATTTCACAACCAGATACTGGTGAACAAGCATTGGAAATTGCTGATACACTAATCAAATCTGGGTCTTTATCTGTTTTGGTAATTGACTCAGTTGCAGCATTAACTCCAAAAGCTGAATTAGAGGGTGAAATGGGCGATCATCACGTGGGTTTACAATCAAGATTAATGAGTCAGGCTTTAAGAAAATTAACTGGTTCAATATCAAAATCAAACACAATGGTTATTTTTATTAATCAAATAAGAATGAAGATCGGTGTGATGTTTGGTAATCCAGAAACTACATCAGGAGGAAATGCACTTAAGTTTTATTCATCAGTTCGTATGGATATAAGAAGAATAGGTGCTATTAAAGAAAAAGATCAAATTATTGGTAACAGCACACGAGTTAAAGTTGTCAAAAACAAAGTAGCCCCACCATTTAAAATGGTTGAATTTGACCTTATGTACGGTAAGGGCATAAGTAAATCAGGTGAACTAATTGATCTTGGTGCAAAAGCAGATGTAGTAGAAAAATCTGGCGCATGGTACGCATACAAAGGTGAAAAAATAGGTCAAGGAAGAGAAAATGCCAAACTCTATTTAGAAAAGAATCCGAAAGTAGCGGAAGAGATAGAGACTGCAATTAGAACTAAAGCTGGCCTTATATCAAAAAAAATTGAAGGAAATCCAACTCCTAAAGAAAAAGAAACAGAAAAATAAGGACATTTTCATTATACTCTCCACACGAAAGGTGCCCCTCGCATCTTTCGTGTGTTTTCTTGATATAGACATCAAATAAAATATCTGTATTTAATAGATATATGAGCAAAATTCTAATGAGTGATATTAGAAAGAAGTTTCTTGGTTATTTTTCCAAGAATGAACATGAAATTGTAGAATCCAGCAATATTGTTCCAAATAATGATCCAACATTAATGTTCACAAATTCTGGAATGGTACAATTTAAAAATGTATTTACAGGTATCGAGAATAAGACATTTAAAACCGCAACCACTTCACAAAAATGTATTAGAGCAGGAGGAAAACATAATGATCTAGAAAATGTTGGTTATACGCCAAGACACCACACGTTTTTTGAAATGCTTGGAAATTTTTCATTTGGAGATTATTTTAAAGAAAAAGCTATTTATTATGCTTGGGAATTGCTTACCAAAGATTTTGGTATTTCAAAGGATAGACTATCAGCAACAGTGTATTCTGAAGATGAAGAAGCCTTCAAATTATGGAAAAAGGTAGCTGGATTACCAGAAAGTAAAATAATTAAAATTTCAACATCAGATAATTTTTGGTCAATGGGTGAAACTGGTCCTTGCGGACCTTGCTCTGAAATATTTTTTGATCATGGTGACAAATTAAAAGGTGGCCCTCCTGGAAGTCCAGATCAAGAAGGGGATAGATTCATTGAAATATGGAACCTCGTTTTTATGCAATTTGAACAGATTTCTAAGGATAAAAGAATCGATTTACCTAAGCCATCAGTTGATACAGGAATGGGTTTGGAGAGAATAACGGCTGTTCTACAAGGCACCCACGATAATTATGCAATAGATCATTTTAAAAAACTAATTTTAGCATCATCAGAAATTACAAATACAAAAGTAGACAATAACACAATCGCAAGCCATAGAGTTATTGCCGATCATTTAAGAGCAAGTAGTTTTCTAATTGCAGAAGGTGTCCTACCATCTAACGAGGGAAGAGGCTATGTTCTAAGAAGAATTATGAGAAGAGGCATGAGACACGCTCATACTCTTGGAAGTAAAAAACCAATTTTTTTTAAATTATTTGACGTTCTGTTAAACGAAATGTCAAAAAGTTATCCAGAATTAAGTAATGGAAAAGATTTAATAATAGAAACATTGAAAAATGAGGAAGAAAAATTTTCATCTCTTTTGGAAAGAGGAATGAAAATTTTAGATCAGAATTTAGAAAAAGTAAATAATAAAACCTTACCTGGCGAAATAGCTTTTAAGCTTTATGACACATATGGATTTCCGTTAGATCTCACTGCTGATATTTTAAAAAATAAAAATATAAAAATTGATATTTCTGCATTTGAAAAAGCAATGCAAAAAAGTAAAGACTTGGCTAGAGCAAGCTGGAAAGGCTCAGGCGATAAGTCTATAGAGGAAAAATGGTTCAAAATAAGAGAACAATTAAATCCAACAGAATTTTTAGGTTACGAATTTGATAAAGCTCAAGGAGTAGTTTTAAAAATATCAAAAGGCAATAAATTTATTGAAAATGCAAAAGTAGGTGATGAAGTTGAAATTATAACAAATCAAACACCCTTTTATGGTGAGTCGGGAGGTCAAGTTGGTGATCAAGGAATTATCTCAAATTCTAATTGCAAAATTAATATTAAAGATACCCAAAAAAAAATGGGTGACTTATTTGTTCATTATGGAAATGTTGAAAAAGGTTCATTAAAAGTCGGTGACAATGTAAATCTTGAAATAGATATTCAAAAAAGAAATAATTCAAGAGCAAATCACTCTGCAACACATTTACTTCACGAGTCTCTAAGAAGGACACTTGGTAAACACGTAACACAAAAGGGATCATTAGTAAGTCCAGATAGACTTAGATTTGACTTTAGTCACAATAAGCCAATAGAAAAAGATGAAATGATCAAAATAAATAAAATTGTTAATCAAATGGTAGAAGGCGCAAGTGATGTACAAACAAGAATTATGACGCCTAAAGAAGCAGTTGGTTTAGGAGCCTTAGCTTTATTTGGTGAAAAGTACGGCGACGAAGTCAGAGTAGTTTTTATGGGTAAAGAAAAGAACAGTTTTTTTTCAACTGAACTATGTGGCGGAACACATGTAAAAAACACAAAAGAAGTAGGAGAATTTAAAGTAATTAGTCAGTCATCAATAGCCTCTGGAATAAGAAGGGTAGAAGCTTTAAGAAATAAACAACTTCAAGATTATGAAAAATCACTTAAAAAAGATAAGTCTTTAAAAGAAAAAAATCTCAAAGAGCAGGTCGATTTAATTAAAGAAGAGTTATCAAAATTTAAAATTAAACCAAATTTTAAAGATAATGTTGATTTATCAGAGAACTTAAAAAATCTTAACAAACAATTAGAAAAAATCAAAATTAAAAGAATAATTGAAGATAAAAATAAAAATATTGTAAAAGATAAAAAAGTTGGTAGTTTTTTATTTAGACAGCAGCTTTTAAAGGATTTCCCACCTAAGGAATTAAGAAGTGTAATAGATCAAGGAAAAAAAGATATTAAAAAAGGTATCGTTGTCAGTATTTCAACTTTTGAAGGCAAAGTCGGAGTGGCTGTTGGTTTAACTCAAGATTTAACTAAAAAATTTGATGCTGTTGAACTTGTTAAAATAGCCTCTAAAGTTCTTGGAGGAAAAGGTGGCGGAGGTAGAAAAGATTTTGCACAAGCTGGAGGATCTCATAAAGAAAAGATTGAAGAAGTCTTTAAAACTTTAAATGATAAAATTAGTTAAGCTTTTTTTTAAGATTAGAATTTATTGCTTCTAAAAATTGATTTGTTGTAAGATATTTTTGACTTTTACTAATCAAAATAGCTAAATCTTTAGTCATTGATCCATTTTCAACCGTCTCAATACAAACTCTCTCTAGGGTATCTGAAAATTTAATTAATTCATTATTACTGTCTAATTGACCTCTATGAGCCAAACCCCTGGTCCATGCAAAAATAGATGCTATTGGATTTGTTGATGTTTCCTTACCTTGTTGATGCTGCCTATAATGCCTGGTAACTGTTCCATGAGCAGCCTCAGCTTCAGCTATTTTTCCATCTGGCGTTCTTAATACACTTGTCATTAAACCAAGAGAACCATAACCTTGAGCTACTGTATCAGATTGGACATCTCCATCATAATTTTTGCATGCCCAAATATATTTTCCACTCCACTTCATCGCACATGCAACCATATCATCAATTAGTCTATGTTCGTAAGTAATACCCGCATCATCAAACTTTTTCTTGAATTCTTTTTCATAAATTTCTTCAAAAATATCTTTAAATCTTCCATCGTAAACTTTTAAAATTGTATTCTTAGAAGAAAAATAAACTGGCCATTTTCTAACCAATCCATAATTTAAACATGCTCTTGCAAAATCTCTAATTGAGCTATCTAAATTGTACATGGACAGAGCTATTCCAGACTCGTTAAATTTAAAAACTTCATGTTCAATTTGTTTCTTACCATCATCAGATTTCCATTTTATAGTCATTTTTCCTTTTCCAGGAATTTTAAAATCTGTAGCCCTATATTGATCTCCAAAAGCATGTCTTCCAACTATAACGCTTTCAGTCCAGTGCGGAACCAGCCTGGGAACATTTTTACATATTATAGGTTCTCTAAAAATTGTTCCACCAACAATATTTCTAATTGTTCCATTTGGCGATCTCCACATTTTCTTTAAATTGAATTCTTTTACTCGTGCCTCGTCAGGAGTTATTGTTGCACATTTGACACCAGCACCATACTTCTGAATTGCTTTAGCGCAATCAATAGTCACTTGATCGTTTGTTTTATCCCTATTTTCCATTCCAAGATCGTAATATTTTAGATCAATATCAAGATATGGATTTATTAATTTTTCCTTAATAAATGACCAAATTATTCGGGTCATTTCATCGCCATCTAGCTCAACTACTGGATTTTTTACTTTAATTTTTGCCATAAAAAAATTTAATTTGATAATTAAGGATTTTTATACATATTACCCTAAGATTATCAATTTATAAGTTATGATGTTTGAAAAAATATTTCCTAAGATACACCAAGAAGGGTATAAATTTTTAGTTATATCCTCAATAATCACATTGATTCTATTGTTTTCTACAGACCTTTTTGGGTACATTTTCATATTAATAAGTATTTGGGTTTATTATTTTTTTAGAGACCCCGAGAGAGTTGTAATAGATGATGAGGCTTATTTAGTAAGTCCAGCAGACGGCCGCATATCTGGAATTAAAGAAGTAAACGGGCCAGTAGAACTCGGTTTAGATAGTAAAAAATTTACAAGAGTAAGTATTTTTATGAATATTTTTGATTGTCACGTTAATAGATCCCCAACAAAAGGTCAGATACAAGATATATTTTATAAACCTGGAAAATTTTTAAATGCCTCTCTTGATAAAGCAAGTGAAGAAAATGAAAGAAACTATTTTAATATTATAGAAAATAAAACAAACGAACCAATCGTTGTTGTTCAAATCGCAGGATTAGTTGCTAGGCGGATTGTTACCCAGGTAGAAAAAAAAGAAACACTGAAACAAGGACAAAGGTTAGGGATGATTAGATTTGGTAGTAGAGTTGATGTATACTATACCCAAAGAAAAACAATGGTCAAAGTTGGACAAAATGTTATAGCGGGAGAAAGTATAATTGCGAGTTTCTAAATGGAAAAAAAAAATGAATTTAAGGTCGTCTCTGTAAATAAAAGTAGGTACATTCTTCCAAATGTATTAACACTTATTGGAGTTTGTTTAGGGATAAGTTCTATTAAATTTGCAATGGACGGTAATTTTTCCTATGCAGTTTTATTTCTAGTAGTTGCTGCAATTCTGGACGCCTTAGACGGCAGGGTTGCAAGATTAATTAAAGGAACATCAGATTTTGGAAAAGAATTAGACTCATTAACAGATTTTGTTAGTTTTGGGATTGCACCAGCATTTATAATCTATTTTTGGGAATTAAATAAATTTGGAAAAATTGGATGGTTAATAGTTCTTTTATTTTCAGTTTGCTGTGTACTTAGGCTTGCTCGGTTTAATCTTACTAAATTTGAAAAAAATGATGAATGGAAAAATAATTTTTTTCAAGGAGTCCCTTCACCTGCTGGAGGTTGTTTGATACTTCTCCCTTTAATTTTTCAATTATCAGGTTTTTCAAATTTTATTGATTTAACCTCTATTACTCCATACTTCATGGTTCTAATATCATTTTTATTGATAAGTAAAATTCCTACTTTTTCATTTAAGAAAATAGCAATACGTAGGAATATGACAATTTTTTTATTATTAGGTGTAGGTTTATTTTTTGTTTCAATCGTTCAGTTTACTTTTGAAACCTTGACAATTTGTATACTTACCTATTTATTTTTAATTCCGATTGGAATTTATAATTATAGATCAAAATTAAAAACTGCAAATAAAATTGAAATAGAAGACGAACAACAAGACATATTGTAGTTTTAATATATGGACAGCAAAAGTTATCAAGATCATTTCTTTAAAAAAGCAAAAAAGGAAGGATATAGATCCCGATCGGCTTTTAAGTTAATTGAATTAAATAATAAATTTAAATTTTTAAAGAACGGGATAAATATTTTAGATATAGGTTGTTTTCCTGGAGGGTGGTGCCAGGTTATAAAAAAAAAAATAAAAGGTGGAAAAATTCTTGGGATTGATAAAAAATCGACAAAATATATTAATGGAATTAAATTTATAACAGGTGACTTTTTAAAGGAGGGATCTAAGACAAATATAGATAAATACTTTAACTCGCAGATAGATGTAATTCTATCAGATATGGCTTCAAATACTTCTGGTAATAAGAGTTTAGACTGTATTAGAACAAATCAATTATGTATGGATATAATAGAATTTTCAAAAAAAAGACTTAATAATAAGGGAGTTGTTGTTTCAAAAGTTTTTATGGGAGAAGACTTTGAAGAAATAAAGAATGAAGCAAAAAAAAACTTTAAAAAAATTCATTTTTTTAAGCCTAATTCAAGCAGGCAGGAATCAAGAGAAACATATATACATTGTTCTGAATTAAGTACATAATAGAAATTATTATTTATGACTAAAATTAAATATTTTCCAATAATTTTATTATATTCACTTTTTTTTGTAAGCAACGGAATATCCCAAGAAACCTATCTCTCAGAAGGAAAAAAACTATTTAACAAACAAAAATATTTAGAATCAAAATTTAAATTTGAACAAGATATTGTTTTTAATCCAAAAAGTGAGGAGTCGTATTTATTTCTTGCAAAAATATTCAGTAATGAAGAAAACGATGAACTTGAAGAACAAAATTTAAATACTGTGATATTATTGAATCCTAAAAATGAAGAGGCGGTATATCTCTTGGCTTTATTAAAAATAAAGAAATCTGATTATAACGAGTCAGAAAAACTAATCAAAAATTTTAAGAAAATTTGTAAAACTTTATGTGAAAAAGAACCAAGTTTACAAACTAAATTAAAAAGTCTTCAACCAAAATAGATAATTACAATGAAATTATCAAAAAAGATAAAAAAAATTATAAAGTTAAAATCAAAAAGAAAATTAGTTTGTTTGACAGCTTATTCAAAACCAATCGCTAAAATATTAGATAAATACTGTGATATTATTTTAGTAGGGGATTCAGTTGCGACAGCCTTTTATGGAATGAAAAGTACAAAAGAAATAACATTGGATACAATGATAACTCATAATAATAGTGTTAAAAAAGCCATTAGAAAAAGTACTTTAGTTTTTGATATGCCATTTAATTCTTATAGAAATATAAAAGAAGCAAAAAAAAATATTAAAAAAATCTTTAAAAAAACTTCTTGCGATGCGGTAAAATTAGAGAGTAACGGAAAAAATTTTAATATATTAAAAAAATTAGTTCAATCTGGAATACCTGTAATGGGACACATAGGTTATACACCTCAATACAAAGGTAAATTTAAACCCCAAGGTGTTAAAAATAATGAGCAAAAAAAATTAATAAATGAAGCGTTGAAAATTCAAAAGGCTGGGGCTTTCTCAATTGTTTTAGAGTGTATTAATTCAGACACAGCAAAAAAAATAACTAATAGAATTAACATTCCAACAATAGGTATAGGTTCCTCAAATTCTTGCGATGGACAAATATTAGTTTTCGACGATTTAATTGGTTTAAGTGGATTTTATCCAAAATTTGTAAAAAAATATACAAATTTGCAAAAAATTATTGAAAATGTTTTAAAAAAATTTAGAAGAGACGTAATAAGTTCTAGGTTTCCTAGTAAACTGCATACATATTAATTTATGACAGATGAATTTCCAGAAAAAAAATTTTTAAGCTTTATAAAATCAAATTCAAAAATATTTACATATACAATATCAATCTTTTTTATTATTTTGGCTATATTATTATGGTTCTCTTATGATTCTAAAAAACAAAATAAAATAATTTCTGAGGATTTTATAAAAGCAAAAATTTTTTTAGAGAAAGATAGCAAAGATAAGGCAACTTTGATTTTAAAAAATATTATTAAAAAAAAAGATACAATTTATTCGAGTTTATCATTATTTTTACTTATTGATCAGAATTTAGTTGAAGATAAACAATTAATAATGGAATACTTTGATAATATTATTTCTGATGGTGATTATTCTGAAGAAGATATAAATCTTTTAAAACTTAAAAAAGCAATTTATATTTCAGATATAGAATATGAACAGGAGATGCTTAAACTCCTTAACCCAATTATAAACTCAGACTCTGTGTGGAAAAACCAATCTCTTAAATTTTTAGGAGATTTTTACTACTCTATATCACAGCTAGAAAAAGCGAGGCAATATTACTCAATTTTATTAAAAGAGGAGATCAATAATATATTAAGGGCCGAAATTAATAGAAGGATCAAATCTATAAAATAAGAATGTATAAAATTTATAGCAATCTTTTATTCTTAATATTATTAACTTTTTTAATTAATTGCTCTTTTGGTCCAGGTAAAAGAGTCTGGAATGATTTATCAAAAGATTTAGAGACTGTTAAAAACACAGAAAATACTAAATTAATTTTTTCAACTTCTCAAAAATTTAATGAGGAAATAACAAGTAATAAAAAATTAATTATAAGCTCGAAACCAATAAAAAATTTAAATTGGAATCAACAAAATTTGTCAAATGGAAATTATATCCCTCATTTAAGTTATCAAAATAAAATAAATCTTATTTTTCAAAGTAAAAAAATAGGAAAAAATTCTTTTGATATTAAAAATATTGATTACCAGCCAATTATAGAAAATAATATTGCTTTCCTTTATGATCCGAATGGAACTTTATTTAGTTATTCATTAGAAAATGAAAGATTAATTTGGAAATATAACTTTTATAAAAAAAGATATAAAAATTTACCAAAGGAAATAAATCTTTATCTAACATCATCTAGTCTTATAGCTACTGACAATCTAGGTTTTGTTTATAGTCTTGACAAAAACACAGGAGCTATTGAATGGGCAAAAAGTTATGGTGTGCCATTTAAATCCAATATAAAAGTGGATGAAAGTAATGTCTTTTTACTTAATCAAGATAATAAATTTTATGTTATTGGAGAAAAAAATGGAGAGCAAAGGACAGATCTCGAAACAATTCCCTCTTTTCTTAAATCGAATATTAAATCAAACATTAGTTTGGACAGTAAGCAAAAAAATGTTTTTTTCATTACATCTGCTGCTGAAATTTATTCTCTAAATTATTTTAATAGAAACATAAATTGGCTACTCAATTTAACACTGGCAGGTACTGATAAACAGATTGATTTATTTTATTCATCTCCAATAGTTTATTCAGACAATCAAATTTTTCTTAGTACATCTTTTTCTTCATTTTTAATGGGATCCAAAGACGGATCTTTAATTTGGGAGTTTCCATTTTCAACCAAAGTTGCACCAATAGTTTTAGAAAAATATATTTTTTTAGTTTCAAAAGAGGGCCTCTTAATATGTTTAGATCGTGAAAAAGGAAAAGTAATTTGGTCAAAAAATATATTTAAGACTTCAGAAAAGTTAAAATATAA
>Ga0208261_1000767_pt1 | contig 12117 bp, 9 predicted proteins | sample Knorr_S7_td_DCM__FD_185595 | JGI IMG/M metagenome (GOLD analysis project Ga0208261, IMG submission 185595) | Marine microbial communities from Southern Atlantic Ocean transect - Knorr_S7_td_DCM_ad_131m_LV_B (SPAdes) (version 3) | ecosystem: Environmental > Aquatic > Marine > Oceanic | place...
GTATGCTTCATTTGAAATATTCCAAACAATCAGATTTTTACCATCAATTATATAGGTAATATCTGATGATTGGATTGAAGAATAAAATTCAAAAGGCTCATCATAAATAAGCTTTCTTTGATAGCTGATATCTAAAAAGTCAAAAAATGGTTCAGAATTTGAACTTTCGGCTTCATTTGTGATTTTAAATTCATTTAAGTCTTTATTTAGTAATCCAGCATCAATATCAAACCTCTTGGATGTAGGGCCAATATTTGACCAATTTAATTTTGATAATTGCCTACTATCTTTAAAAAGACTTACAATATGGTTGGTATTTTTATAACGCGTTTGAGTTGCTTCATTTCCAATCATTCCAAAAATTCCACTTGCGCTGGCAGAAGTATAAGGATGAGCTAATTCCACCTCTTGAACCAAAGAGGCGCTATATTTTATTGATTGACTTCCCCAGGCTAGTCCTGATTCCTGTGGATTTATAATATCAATTTCGTGATGCTTAAATGTTAAACCAAAATCAGCTTCAAGGGGTCCATCATTAATAATATTGCCAGTATTGACTCTCTTTCCGCGCAGTGATGGATCATTAGGAATGATGAGCCAGTATTTACTTTCATTAAAATATAAATTTTGGTGCCACTCAACATTGTTTAATTGGATATCGTATCCACTGGGACCCTTACCATAAAAAAAGATAAAATCGTTATCTGATAGGTTGCCATCTGATTCTCCATAAATTGTTATAGGAATTTCAATTAGATTTAATGGAGTTTGATTTTCATTTATTAATCTTTGGGAAACATCATAAGTTTTATCTCGCCCATATGAAGAGCTTGTGAATAGCATAATACTCCTTGGGTCAAAATTTGAAGCACTTCCCAGGAGTGAATTAATTAATCTTCCATCAATTCTATAAATATTATCCTGATTAATGGCAAAGTTTATCCACTGCCCATCTGGCAGCCTTGGCTCATTTAATTTATATTTTGATTTTGTCTTAATCCATTTTTTTGCTATTTCCCAATTTATTATCTTAGGAGCTAGAAGCAATTTATGAATTTCTTTTCCATTCTCCTTTTTTGCTAAAGAATTTCCCAGGGGAATCTTTATCAATATTGTTTCATAGTAAGTATTAGGCTCATCAGTTGGAGATATTTGTAGCGTACCAGTATAGAGATCATTAACTATCTGACTTTGCGTCCAAATTATTTTTGATGATTTTCTTAGAGGCTCAAATGAATGATTTAATTTAGCCGATCTCTTAATTTCAATTTCAGGTAGATTAGAATTTGGAAGACCAATCAAAATCTTATACGGTTTTAAATCGTTTTTGGATAAGGGATTGGTGGATATTTTTAGAACCAGTTCATTTTCTGAAGAACTAATAACTTCATAACTAGATTGAGATTTGAGCATTTGGAATGCAGCAAAAAATAAAATTAGACTTATTCTTTTCATTTATTAAAAAATCATTTAAATGTTATGGTATAAATTGAAAAGTTTTTTTGATATTTTTTATATAATTATAATTAAATCTTCCTTATGAAATTGAATACAAGTTTTGATTGACGTAATTTATTAAACCAATATCGTAAGATTTTTTACAATTTATACATAAGCTAAGATTAGGGTCATCCTTTATGTTCGATCTTGAAATGATCAAAAAATATTACCAATCAATGCCTGATAGAATTCATTCTATCAAAAAAAAACTTGGTCGCCCACTAACCTTATCAGAAAAAATTTTATATTGCCATCTCAATTCTGATTTATCTTCAAAGGATTACCTTAGGGGAGTATCTTATGTTGATTTTAATCCTGATAGGGTAGCAATGCAGGATGCTACTGCCCAAATGGCTCTTTTGCAATTTATGATGGCAGGAAAAGACAGGGTAGCGGTCCCTAGTACAGTTCATTGCGACCATCTGATTCAAGCTAAAAATGATGCGCAAAATGATCTAAGCAGCGCATTAGATATTAATCATGAGGTTTATAGATTTCTTGAATCTGTTTCAAATAAATATGGAATAGGTTTTTGGAAGCCAGGCGCAGGCATCATTCATCAAGTTATACTAGAGAATTATGCCTTTCCTGGGGGAATGATGATAGGCACGGATAGTCACACTGTAAATGCTGGTGGCTTAGGAATGATTGCGATTGGTGTTGGCGGTGCAGATGCAGTAGATGTAATGGCTGGCATGCCATGGGAGCTAAAATTTCCCAAATTAATTGGAGTAAAGCTTTCTGGAGAGCTATCGGGATGGACATCTGCGAAGGATGTGATATTAAAATTAGCTGGAATTTTAACCGTCAAGGGTGGAACTGGATCTATTATTGAATATTTTGGGGAAGGAACAAAAACCTTATCCTGCACTGGAAAAGGAACAATTTGTAATATGGGGGCGGAAATAGGGGCAACCACATCAATTTTTGGTTATGATGAAAAAATGGAAGAATATCTTAAAGCCACTGGAAGAGAAGAGATAGTTGGATATGCAAATAATATAGCTGAACATCTAGTTTCTGATAAAGCGGTTACAGATAATCCAAAAGATTTTTATGATCAAGTAATTGAAATTAACCTTTCTGATCTAGAACCACACTTAAACGGACCTTTTACACCCGATAGGGCAACGCCCATTTCAAAAATGCGCGATGAAGCTAAAAAAAATGATTGGCCTACTGATGTACAAGTAGGTCTCATTGGGTCTTGTACAAATTCCTCCTATGAAGACATATCTCGCTCTGTATCAATTGCAAAACAAGCTAACAAATTAGGCCTATCAACTAACGCTGAATTTACCATTACACCTGGGTCAGAACAGGTAAGGCAAACTATTGAGAGGGATGGTTTCATTGAAGAATTTAATGCATTGGGAGCGAAAGTATTCGCAAATGCTTGCGGTCCTTGCATCGGGCAATGGTCCAGAGACGGAGCAGAAAAAGAAGACAAGAATACAATTGTCCATTCATTTAATAGAAATTTTGCAAAAAGAGCAGATGGAAACCCTAATACACATGCTTTTGTTGGGTCTCCCGAGCTTGTGACGGCCATTGCGATATCTGGAGATTTAACTTTCAATCCCTTAACAGATTTTATAACAAATAAAAATGGAGAAAAAATCCTCTTAGATCCTCCCCAGGGATTTGAGCTGCCAGGTGATGGTTTTACCGTTGACAATTTAGGATATTTACCGCCAGCAGATAATGGTAAAAGCTTAGAAGTTAAAATTGAACCTGAATCTGAAAGATTGCAGCTTCTAAAACCCTTTTCTCCTTTGAAAGAAATGAATTTTCATAATGTAAGTTTATTGATTAAGACCAAGGGTAAATGTACCACCGATCACATTTCTATGGCTGGACCATGGTTAAAGTACAGAGGCCATTTAGATAATATTTCAAATAATATGCTAACTGGAGCAGTTAATTTTTTCAATGGAAAAGTTAATTCAGTAAAAAATCAACTTAACGGAAAATATGATGCTGTCCCCAATGTTCAGCGGGACTATAAGTTTAATAATATTTTATCTATCGTTATTGGAGATGAAAATTATGGGGAGGGGTCATCAAGAGAGCATGCAGCAATGGAGCCCCGCTTTCTTGGGGTTATGGCTGTTTTAGTTCGTTCTTTTGCTAGAATCCATGAAACAAATCTCAAAAAACAGGGAATGCTCGCATTGACATTCAAGAATAAAAGCGATTATGATTTAATTCAAGAAGATGATGTTTTTGATTTTATTGATTTGGATCAATTTGAAGAAGGAAAACCTTTGACAATTGTTATTAAGCGCAATGACAAAACCTCTGATCAAATTCTTTGCAATCATACATATAATCAGTCTCAGATAGAATGGTTCAACGCTGGATCTGCGCTAAATTTGATTCGCTCGCAAGAGTCAAAATAATAACTCCTATGAAAGTTCTCGTAACCGACCCCATTACTAGATCGGGAATATCTATTCTAGAAGAAGCAAATATTAATGTTGTACAGCTTAATAATGCATCGGTTGATGATAAATTAAATGCCTGCGTGGATGCTGCAGGATGGATTGTTAGGAGCGGTACATCTATAGATCCAAAAGCTATAAAAGCTGCAAAAAGATTGCGCGTAATTGGCCGGGCTGGAGTAGGTGTAGATAATATTGATATTTCTGCTGCAACCAGAGGGGGAATAGTTGTGATGAATACTCCAGATGTAAATACTATATCTGCAGCTGAACATACTATAGCGATGATGCTTGCTTTATCTAGAAATATTTCCATTGGAGATCTTGAAATAAAACAAAAAAAATGGAATCGCCACCTACTTGTTGGCTCTGAAATAAAGAACAAGACCCTTGGGATTATTGGATTAGGAAAAATTGGCAAAGAGGTAATGAAAAGGTGTCTACCATTTGGAATGAATGTAATTGGATTTGACCCGTTTGTTAATCAAGAGATGTTTAATCAAGAAGAAATTAAAATTGTAGAACTAGATGAATTAACAAGGAATGCCGATTTTGTAACGATTCATGTTCCCCTAAACGATAAGACCAGAGATCTATTTAATTTTAATCGATTAAAATTAATGAAAAAAACGGCTAGAATAATTAATGTTTCTAGGGGAGGAATAATTAACGAACAAGACCTTGCCAAAGCGCTAACAATTAAAGCAATTGCAGGGGCTGCGATAGATGTATTTGCGCAAGAACCTGTCGAAAAAGATAATCCCCTTATTGATGCACCTAATATTCTTTTAACGCCGCATTTGGGAGCTTCTACGAAAGAAGCTAAAGAAGGGGTGAGCATTTCTATTTGTGAGCAGCTAAGGGATTATTTACTTGAGGAAAAGCTCAGCAATGCTATAAATATGCCAATTTCAGATTTGTCTACTATGAAGGAGATCCAGCCAGGCCTAGATCTTGCAGAAACGATGGGGCGATTGCAAGATCAACTAAACCCTGAAGCTATCAAAAAAATTCAAGTTGAATGCTCGGGTTCATTAGAAGATTCAAAACCTATAGCATTGGCTTTTCTCAAAGGTTTTTTGGGTAGAAGAATTCCTGAAAGAATTAACTATATAAATTCCGAAGCGCTTGCTATTGATCTTGGTATCAAAATTGAACATAGCTATACAAACGATAGTGGCTCATATACCAATTTGATCAGAACCCGTGTTTCAGGGATATCTAAACCTACTCGAATTGCAGGATCTATTTTTGGTCAAAATGAACCAAGGTTAGTTAATATTCTTGGATTTGATATTGATGTCAAGCCGTATGGATATATGTTATTTGCAAAAAATAAAGATGTTCCCGGGGTTATTGGCAAAGTTGGTACTGCTCTTGGAGATTTTAATGTAAATATTGGAGGATTTATTCTTAGTCGCGCTGAAAAAGGTCAAGCTTTCTCCGTGGTTAGAGTTGATAATATGATTTCAGATGAAAATTTATCTGAGCTACGCAAGATACCAGAAATTATATCATTAAAACAGCTTACCTGCGATGAATATTCCAGTTGATAATAAAATTCGGATTGCTGGTGGGGGAATTGCGGGTCTATCCACTGCAATTTATCTTCAATCAAAAAATCATCCAACTGTAGTCTATGAAAAGGAATTAAAAATAGGTCAGAGTCGTCATGGAGATTTTGAAGGAATAGAAAATTGGATATTCAATAATCATATAAATTCTTTATTTGAAAAAATTGGTTTTGATTTCAATAAAATTCAGTCTACTCCAGTAAACAGTTTTTATGTACATACCGCACATCAAAAACCATTATGCGTTAGAAGTAAAATCCCATTTTTCTTTTTAGTGAGTCGTGGATGCGAATCAAGCGATTTAGACCATCAACTATTTTTGCAATGTAAAAAAGCTGGAGTTGAATTTAGGCTTGGGTCAAAAGCTCCTAGTAGTTGTGACGTAATTGCAACAGGAACAAGAAAAGCATCAGCATATATTCAAGGAATTAATTTTAATACTGATTTAAAGAACCAGGTCCATTTATTGCTTGGAAAGAAGTTTGCACCTAAGGGCTATGCGTATCTTATTATTCAAAACGGACAAGGAACGATTGCTTCAGCTTTTAAAAAAACAAAAAACACCCAAGAAGGATTTCTTGAAAACTGTACAGAATATTTTAAATCAAAAAATATTAATTTTTTTGAAGCCAAAAAATTTAGCAGTCGAGGTAGTTTTATGCTCCCCATTGGAAAAATGAATCTACCCATACTAGTTGGTGAGGCTGGCGGTTTTCAAGATTATCTTTTTGGATTTGGAATGAGAATGTCTATGCTATCAGGATTAGTTGCAGCAATGCGGCTAAATAATGAAAATTCAAAAGCAAAAAATTTATTTAAAATCATTAATAGAAAAAGAAAACTTTCCTTTGTGAATCGAATTCTTTATGAACAATTAAATGACAAGCAAATGTATTTTTTAGCTAAAAAATTTTCTTATTCAACTGAACCGCTATCCATTCTTTCAGAGTCGTATAAATGGAGCTTAAAAACAGTTTTTAGATGGTTGAATTATAAAAATCGATATGAAGTACGTCATACTTAGAAGTATTCAAATTCTTTCATTGCTGATCGTTTTGTCTGGGCTAGTGAAAGGAATTGGAGAGAAAAATGTATCTCTAGAAATTAATGCTTTAATTATTGGATCAGGCTTATTTTATTTAGCAAATTTGTTGCTGAAGAAGAATTAATAATCGAAATTAGGAATTATAAATAGAGCTAATTATGTCAAAGATATGGGATGATTTAAAATCAAACATGAAAGATTGGAGCAATGCAGCTGTTGAAAAAGCTGAAGAAGTTAGTAAGGTTGCTGTTGCTAAAACTGAAGAATTAACGAAGATAAGTAAAATAAAGTTAGTGATTCATCAACTACAGCGCGATAAAAATAAAGAAATTTCTGCCCTAGGAAAGTTGGTATATAATCACTCCAAAGAAGCTAATATGTCAAACTTTACTGGAAATTCAGAATTTTTTTCCCATGTTGAGAAAATTGATAGCTTAAATGCGCAAATAATTGAAAAAGAAAATGAAATTAAAAAAATTAAAACAGAATCAACAAATGATTCTGAAATTTCAGAATCATTTGTTGATGGTGACAGTGAAGAATTAGACTCTGCTAAAGATGTAGATGAACCTTTAGACAAAGTTGATGAAGAATAATTTATTTTTTTGAGTATTTAGACGTTTTTTGTAATATTCACCTCAGTCTTTTGAAAAAATATGTTTCAAAGAAAAAAGAACACAAACAAATATCATAATTATATTATCGTATCTGAAAAAGATAGCGGTGTTCGTAATTATCACTTTTCTAAAAAGTTTGCTTTAATAGCTATTGGTATATCAGTTTTATCAATTTCTACAATTTTATTTTTTACGGCAAATGCTCTTACAGGTATTTTATATAAAACTAAAATGAACAATCTGAGGTCGAGCTATGAACATTTATCGGAAACCTTAGTATCTTTACAGTCTCAGCTTGATAATGTATCAGGTGAAGTAGGAACAATAGAAAAGAAAGATGAAGCTATAAGGACTTATGCTGGTTTACCGCAGATAGATAAGGATGTAAGAAAATTAGGCGTAGGTGGTACCGATTTTAAAATAAATACAATCGATGATATTCCAAATGATATAACGAGCAGAATTACAGAGATTGAAATGAATGTAAATGCGCTTTCAAGAAAAGTTAAGTTAGAATTAAATAGTTATAACAATTTGTATGAAGTTGTTCGCAATCACTCAGATAATTTAAAATTTGTACCTTCAATTAGACCTGTTCAGACAGGATATTTAGGTTCAGGTTTTGGCTATAGAGAAGATCCATTCAATGGAAATACTAGGTTTCACTATGGACAAGATATTGCTGTTAATAGCGGAACAAAAGTATATGCACCTGCTGATGGAAAAATACGCTTTGCTGGAAATCAGGGCGGTTATGGAAAAGTAGTTAAAATTGATCATTCGAATGGCTATAGAACTTTATTTGCTCATCTCTCAAAGTTGAATGTCAAATCAGGTGCGAAAGTAAAAAGAGGAGACTTAATTGCTTTAAGTGGTAATACTGGGAGAACTGCTGGTCCTCATCTGCATTACGAAGTTCATCATTATGGAGCACCTCAGAATCCATTAGATTATTTTTTCTCTGGCTATCTCAAGTAAGCCTTTTTCCTCTAGTTTTCTTTTCATAATTTTCATCTAATTTATGCAGAAATCATATTTTATAGAAACCTATGGATGTCAAATGAACGTGGCAGATTCCGAGCTAGTTTCATCAATGTTGATTGGTGCGGGCTACACCGAAACAAAAAATATTAATGATGCTGATGCTATTTTTGTCAATACATGCGCCATAAGAGAACACGCTGAGGATAAAGTGCATTCTAGGCTAGGGTATTATCATAAAATAAAAAATGAAAAACCCTCAACCATAATTGGAGTTTTAGGCTGTATGGCCCAAAATTTAAAAGAGAATATATTAGAATCTAAGCCATACGTTGATATAGTGCTAGGTCCAGACTCATATAGAAAACTACCCGCTATGCTTTCTCAAAGAAAAAATAATTCCTCTCATATTGTTGATACTAAATTATCAAGATATGAAGTATATGATAATCTTTTTCCTAGTAGAAATGAAGGTATTAACGCTTGGGTTTCTATCATGCGAGGATGCGATAAATTTTGCACATTTTGTATAGTTCCTTTCACAAGAGGAAGAGAAAGATCTAGGAGTATTTCAGGTATTGTTGATGAGATTAAATTAGCTGTAATAAATGGATTTTCTGAAATAACCCTTCTTGGTCAAAATGTTAATTCATATAATTATGAAGGTCAAAAATTTCATAAGCTACTTGAAGCCGTAGCTAGAACTGATGGTGTAAAAAGGATCAGATATACATCCCCACATCCTAGCGATATGACAGTTGATGTGTTGGATGTAATGAAAAACTATGATAACATCTGTAACTATGTTCATTTACCATTACAGGCAGGCAATAATCATGTTTTAAAAAGAATGAATAGGACGTATACAAAAGAAGAATTTTTAAACCTTTCTGAGCTTATTCGCAACAAGCTTCCTAAGGTTGGTATTTCAACGGATATAATTGTAGGATTTCCTGGAGAAAATCAAATTGAATTCGAAGAAACTCTCAAAGTAATGAATGAGGTAAAATTTGATTCAGCTTTTACCTTTAAATATTCATCGAGACCCGGAACCAAGGCCGCTGAATTTGAAGACCACGTTCCTGAAGATGAGAAGCAGTCAAGGCTGGACAAGGTAATAAATTTACAACGAGAACATACTAAATATAGAAATGAGAAATATATAAATAATATTGAAAATGTTTTAATTGAAAAAGATAGCAAAAGATCTTCTGAGCAATGGGCTGGAAGAACCGATTCAAACAAATGGGTAATCTTTGATAAGAAATCTGAGAGAATTGGAGATATAGTTCCTGTAAAAATAAAATCAGCATTTGGGATCACTCTTCAAGGAGAAATTAAAAAAATTCAAGAAATGGAGACAGTAATATGAAATTAGTAAAAATCTTTGCAGCGCTCGTACTTGTAATAATTGTACTCTATTTTCTTTTGCAAAATACGAATTCAGTAGATGTAGATCTGGTATTCTATCAACATGAAGCTGTGCCGGTATCTGTTGTTATGCTTGGAGCGTTAAGTGTTGGTATGATAATTGGTTATGGAGTAGCGCTAATGATGATACTTGCAGGTAAATCTGAAATAAGATCATTAAATAATAAAAATCGTCACTTATCTGATGAGTTAAATGAATTACGAAACGCATCAATTGATGAAGATATTTATGATTCTGCTAGCGGAGATGAATAGTATTGAATCTTTACTTATTTTTAATAGCAGTTATATGTAGCCTTATACTAGTAATTGCTTTTTATTATTTTAGACCAAAGAAGAAACTGCCTACAGAGTCAATCTATACAAAAGCTCTAAATGCGATAATCCAAGGTGATAAAAAAATAGCTCTTAAACATTTAAAAGATGTGGTAAAGCAAGACACAAATCATATTGATGCTTATCTGCAAATTGGTAACATTCTTAGAGAAGAAGGAAATATTGAAGCTGCTGTCAAAATTCACCGATCTTTAACGATGAGGCCAAATCTTCCGAAAGAAGCTCTAAGGCAAATACACAAATCCTTGGCTTTGGATTACTATAAGCTAGATAACTTAAATAGAGCTAAAGAGGAAGCAGAAATAATAATTAAATCTAATAAGAAGAATTTATGGGCAAATGAATTTTTATTAGAAATCTATGAAGCTCAAAATAAATGGAAAGAAGCTGCGCAATTGTCAAAAATGGTTCAGAGGATAAAAGCATCAAAAGATCCTGATCAGTTATCAAGATTTTTAGTTTTTCAATCAATGGACAAGTTAAAAAATAATCAAACTGAAGAAGCTATATCGCTATTAAAGAAAGCTATTAAAACATCACCTGAATTTAGCTTACCATATTTAAAGTTAGGTAATTTATATGCTGAGATTAATAATTTTAAAGAAGCGATAAAGAATTGGGAAAAATTTGTTGATTTAAACCCTGATAACACAGAAGATGTTTTATCCAAAATTGAATCTGCATATTTTGACATAGGTCAATTTGATGAAGTTGAAAAATTCTATAATCGTATCTTAGATAAAAATCCTTCAAACCTTATTGCTTTAGTTAATTTAGCTAATGTACTTCAGCAAAAAGGTGAGCATAATAGCTCCATGTCTTTAGTCGATGAGGCGCTAATTGATAACGATAATTCAATATTTATCCACTTAATGAAATTGAAACTTTCATTGAAGGATTCTGGCAATCAAAGTCTATCAAAAAATATTGATAAAATCTTTGATTTATTAAAAGATAGTAAAAAGCAATGAAGAGATTAATTGTATTCTTTTTTGTAAACATCGCAATAATTTGCGCACAAAATATTAATTTATATTTAACATTAATTCAAAAAGGGAGGTATGAAGAGGTTATGGAAAATCTTCCAGATCTCCTCTCTAGATATCCTAATGATCCTGGCGTATATTATATTCAGGCTCTTATAAACAAAGATGGTGATTCATCCTTGTCTCAGTATCAGAATTTAATCGATAACTATCCAGATTCAGATTATGCATCAATGTCAGCAATGAAAATAGGGGAGTATTTATTTGCTAGGGGTTTGTATTCTCAAGCCAGCATTCATTTAAAACAAACAATTTTTGATTTTCCAAAAGGAGACAATCACCAAAGAGCAATGGATTTAATGGTTAACTCATACATTGCAACAGGCGAAGAGGATTCAGCAAAGGTTTCATTGCGGTTAATTAAGAGTCTATACCCTAGTCTTAACTACAATAAATATGGATTGGATTATTCGGAAAACAATAAGCGCGATCCTAAACTGGTACGCCTGGATCGTAATACGATAAGTGAAAGAATAAATATTGTTAAAGCTAGAAGAGCAAAGTCAAAAACTAAAAAACAAGTTTCTAAACCCTGGGTTATTCAAGTTGGGGCATTTGGTAAATACACTAATGCGAATCGATTAAAAAAACAGCTTCAAAATGGTGGATATCCAACAGAGGTTCATAAAATCAACTCCAATGGAAAAAGATTGCATGCTGTTAGAATAGTAAGATATCAATCAAGAAGCGATGCTGAAAAAATTGGTAGGAGTCTCAAATCCAAATTTGGATTAGATTTCCGTGTTATAAATAGTCCAAAATAATATTATTGCTGAATTATGGGAATGATTAGGTGGCTGGTGCCCCTCACGGTCTTCAACACCGTTGTCTTGTTGATAAAACAAGAGCTGGGTTCAATTCCCAGGCGTTCCCGCAAAGATTAACTAATTGGAAGGATTGGAATGAACAAAAAACATAAATTGGTTTCCAAGAAACATAGAAAAAATAAAGAAAGATTAAGAGAATTAAAGAAAGCAGCGCTAGCTAAGCGTAAATCTACAAGCCCTACTGCTTCCAGCTCCGCTTCAAAGAAAACTACTGCGAAGAAACCCGCAGCAAAGAAACCCGCAGCGAAGAAAACTACTGCGAAGAAACCCGCAGCAAAGAAACCCGCAGCGAAGAAAACTAATGCAAAGAAACCCG
>Ga0208261_1000768_pt1 | contig 12098 bp, 6 predicted proteins | sample Knorr_S7_td_DCM__FD_185595 | JGI IMG/M metagenome (GOLD analysis project Ga0208261, IMG submission 185595) | Marine microbial communities from Southern Atlantic Ocean transect - Knorr_S7_td_DCM_ad_131m_LV_B (SPAdes) (version 3) | ecosystem: Environmental > Aquatic > Marine > Oceanic | place...
GGTATTTTACAAGGAACATACGAAACTTTTTCTTCATGTGCTGACAAACATTTTAATGGATCTTTAAGAGGGAAATTGTTAGTTTCAGGAGGATTAGGTGGAATGGGTGGAGCTCAGCCTCTTGCTGCAACTATGAATGGAGCTACTTTTTTAGGAGCTGATATTGATCCTGAAAGAATTGAAAAAAGGCTAAAGACAAAATACATTGACAGAATGACTTATTCATATGAGGAAGCTAAGAAATGGATCGTCGAAGCTAAGCAGAAAAAGCAAAATCTCTCTGTTGGACTGGTAAGTGATATAGGAGATTTATTAGAAAATTTAATTAATGATAATATTATTCCAGAGATTTTAACTGATCAGACTTCTGCTCATGATCCAATAAATGGATACATTCCATGTGGATTTAAACTTGAAGAAGCAATTCAGTTAAGAAAGGAAAATCAAATTAGGTATAAAAAATTGTCATTAAAAAGTATGGCACGCCATGTAAATTTAATGCTAAAATTAAAATCCTTAGGATCCATCACTTTTGATTATGGAAATAATTTAAGAGAATTTGCAAAACAAGGAGGAGCAAAGGATGCTTTTAAATTTAATGGTTTTGTACCTGAATACATTAGACCTCTTTTTTGTGAAGGGAAAGGTCCTTTTCGATGGGTTGCTTTATCTGGCGATCCAGAAGACATTTATACAACTGATGATGCACTAATTAAAGCATTTCCTAATAATAAAAATTTAAAAATATGGTTAACCCAAGCAAAGGAAAAAATCAAGTTTCAGGGGCTCCCTTCCAGAATTTGTTGGTTAGGCATGGGTGAAAGAGAAAAAGCAGGTTTAATATTCAATGATCTTGTACGAGAAGGTAAAATATCTGCTCCCATTGTAATCGGGAGGGATCATTTAGATTGCGGATCAGTTGCATCTCCGTATAGAGAAACTGAGGGAATGCTTGATGGATCTGATGCTGTTTCAGATTGGCCTTTACTTAATCTTATGTCTAATACTGCTGGAGGAGCAACATGGGTCTCATTTCATCATGGAGGAGGAGTTGGGATGGGCTACTCTCAACATGCAGGAATGGTAATATTAGTTGATGGCACTAAGCGTGCAGAGACATGTATAAAAAAAGTTTTATATAATGATCCTGCTCTAGGAATTATTAGACACAGTGATGCAGGATATTCAGATGCTAATGAAAATCTAAAAAAGTTTAATCTAGAGATATAAAAATGAAGACTCTTTTTGGTCCGTTTACTCAGATTTTGACAATGTCAAATATGTCTTCTAAAGGATCATTATCAGATGATCAGCTCAGGATAATTAAAAATGGAGGGATTATTGTTGAGGGGGATATAATTGTTGAAGTTGGAAACTTTTCAGATCTCAAGCATATTTGTAAGTCAATTCATGAAATAGAGCCAGAATATGTAATTCTCCCTGGGCTTATAGACTGTCATACTCATATTTGTTTTGCTGGTTCAAGAGCCGATGAATATTCTAAAAAAATTCAAGGAATAAAATATCAACAAATACTTTCTGAGGGAGGAGGAATTTATCAGACAATGCAGCAGACAGAATTAACTTCGGATGAAGAATTACAAATATTAACAAACAACAGGTTAAAAAGACATTTTTTTGATGGAGTTTTAACATGTGAAATTAAAAGTGGATATGGCAAAGATTTAAAACAAGAGCTAAGACTGCTAAAAGTTATTAATCAAATTGAACAAGAATCTCCAACAGATATAATTCCAACTTGTTTAGCTGCACACGTACCTCCAAAAAATAAAAATAATTCATCAAGGGAATACCTCAAATCAATCGTAAAAGGTTTGTTCCCCATTTTAAAAAAAGAGAACCTCACAAAAAGGATTGATATTTTTATTGAAAAAGATGCATTTAATTCTCCAGAAGCTGAAGAATTTTTAAACTCTGCTAAAAAAAATGGTTTTGATATTACAGCTCATGTAAATCAATTTTCAACTCATGGGCTCAGTGTTGCAATTAGAAATGGAGCGATTAGTGTGGACCATCTGGAAGTGATGACTGATGAAGAGATTAAGCTTCTTTCAAATTCAGATACAACAGGTGTTGTTTTGCCTGGATGTAGTTTAGGTTTAGGATTACCTTTTGCACCTGCAAGGAAAATGTTAGATTCAGGATGTAAATTAGCAATAGCTACTGATTGGAATCCAGGATCAGCTCCTATGGGAGATCTTTTAATGCAAGCATCAGTTTTAGCATCAAATCAAAAACTAAGCAATGCTGAAGTTTTTTCTGGACTTACTTATAGATCAGCCAATGCTTTAGGGCTTAAAAATCAAGGCACCATTGAACCTAATAAAACAGCTGACTTTATTGGTTTTAAAGTTTCGGATTATAGAGAAATTCTTTACAATCAAGGAAAAATAAAACCTTCATTTATTTGTAAAAGAGGTAAAGTATACGATAAATAAAAATTAATTTTATCATCTATGAACAAACTAATTGAGTGTGTCCCGAATTTTTCTGAAGGGAGTGATAAACAAATTTTGGACTCGATCGCTGAGGCTATAAGCAGCAATAAAGGAGTTACTTTATTAAATGTAGATCCAGGGAAAGCTACAAATAGAACTGTAATGACATTTGTTGGAAGTCCTGAAGCAGTTATTGAGGCGGCTTTTTGCGCAATAAAAGTTGCTTCAGAGAAAATTGACATGTCGAAACATAAGGGAGAGCATCCAAGATTTGGCGCTACTGATGTTTGTCCATTAATTCCAATCTCCAATGTAACTTTTGATGAGCTTGTCCCCTATGCTGAAAAATTAGGAGAAAGGGTTGCAAAAGAGTTAAAAATACCTGTTTATTTATATGAATATGCGGCAAAAAATAAAGAAAGGAAAAATTTAGCTAATGTTAGATCTGGCGAATATGAAGGTTTGAAGGAAAAACTTACAAAAAAGACTTGGAAACCTGATTTTGGGACAACTTTTTTTAATAAAAAATCTGGAGCAGTAGCTATTGGAGTCAGAGATTTTTTAATTGCTTACAATATTAATTTAAATACTAAATCTACTCGATTGGCTAATGCAATTGCATTTGATGTAAGGGAAAAAGGGAGAATTAAAAGAAAGGGACATCCTGTTATTGGAGACATAGTTTATGACAGTAAAGGGAATCCTTCGACAATTCCAGGATCATTAAAACACGTAAAAGCTATTGGCTGGTATATTGAGGAATTTGGAATTTCTCAAATTTCAATGAATTTAACCAACATCAATCAAACACCCATTCATGTTGTATTTGATGAGGTTTCTAAAAAAGCTGAAAAAAGAGGAGCTAGAGTTACTGGATCTGAGATTGTTGGATTAATCCCATTGAAGCCTATGCTTGATGCGGGAAAGTATTTTTTAAAAAAACAAAATAGATCAATTGGTATCCCAGAGATTGATATAATTAGTATTGCAGTTGAATCTTTGGGTCTTAATCAAGTTAAAAAATTTATTCCTGAAAAAAATATAATAGAATATTACTTAGATACTTTATTTGATGATAAAAAGAAAATAATTGAACTCAAGGCAACTGAGTTTTCTAATGAAGTAGCAAGAGAATCTCCTGCACCTGGAGGTGGATCTGTTTCAGCTTATGTAGGCGCGCTAGGCTCTTCACTCGGAGAAATGGTTGCTAACCTCTCTGCAAATAAAAGAGGTTGGGAAGATAGAGTAGAAAATTTCAGCACAATAGCTAATAAGATTGAGGAAATAAGAAAAGAATTGTTGTTTTTAGTTGATGAGGACTCAAATTCTTTTGATAGAATTATGGCATCATTCAAATTGCCAAATAATAGTAAAGAGGAAAAAAAGATTAGATTAAAAGCAATTTATGATTCCTCAATCTATGCTGCAGAGGTTCCTCTTAGAGTTATGAATAGATCATATGATTCTTACAAATTAATTTTTGAGTTGGCTAAGAATGGGAATCAAAATTCTATATCTGATGCAGGGGTAGCATGTCTATGTATACATGCAGCAATTTATGGAGCTTATTTAAATGTAAAGATTAACTTAAAAGATATTTCTAATGATCAAGGGATATTAAAAAAGGCGGATCAAATAATTAAAAAATCCTCTTTTGAAAGAGATAAAATAATAAGTTTTATTGAAAAGGTTATTTAATCTTTTACAACTAATATTTAAGCTAATTCCTATTTTTTATTACATTTAGTAGACATTAAGTTTACATTGAAGATATAACCCATGAAACATCTAATAACATTTTTGATTTCAATAATAACTTTACAGTCTTCTTTAGCCCAAGACGATTTAGACAAAGCAACCAAAAAAGAAGATAAAAAAGAAAAAGATTTACCATTAAAAGCTGAACGCTTTATTAAAATAGATACTGATGAGGGGACGTGGACTTCATTGGATGTTAGCCCTGATGGAAAAAAAATTGCATTTGACCTGCTTGGAGATCTTTACATATTACCAATTGAAGGAGGTAAGGCTGAAAGGATTACAAAAGGACTTGCGTTTGATTCACAACCCAAATTCTCTCCAGATGGGAATGAAATCTTATTCTTGTCTGATAGAAGTGGTGGGAACAATGTTTGGAGAATTGATATGAAAAACAAAGATACTATCCAAGTTACCAAAGGGGATAAAAAGAATGTGCAATCAGCTGATTGGTCTCCTGATGGAGATTATATTGTTGTTAGTCAAGGCACAAGAAATTTAAAGCTTCATATGTATCATAAAGAAGGCGGTGGAGGAGTCAAGCTTATTAAAAAACCTGAATCATTAAAAACAGTTGAACCTGCATTTAGTAGTGATGGAAGACATATATGGTATTCTAGAAGATCAAGAGCATGGCAATATAATGCAAGATTTCCTCAATATCAGTTAGCGGTTTATGATCGAGATACTGGTGAAAGCCAAACAGTAACTTCAAGATATGGATCTGCTTTTTCTCCAACTTTATCTCCTGATGGCAGATGGCTAGTTTATGGAACCAGGTGGAATGATCAGACGGGATTAATTCGCAGGAATCTGGAGACTGGAGATGAAAATTGGTTAGCTTATCCTGTTCAAAAAGACGATAAAGAGGCTATTGCTCCAATGGGAGTTCTACCAGCAATGTCATTTACTCCAGATAGTAACTTTTTGATTGCATCCTATGGTGGGAAGATTAATAAAATTCCTATATCTGGAGGTCCTGCAACAAATATTCCATTTAAAGTTGAGGAAGAAGTTGCTATGGGCCCTCTATTAAAATTTAATTATCCAATTGAAGATGATGAATTAATGACCGTTACTCAAATCAGAGACCCTATTGTTTCTCCAGATGGGAAGTTGGTTGTTTTTAGCGCACTTAATCGTCTTTATAAAATGGATTTCATTTCACGCAATCCAAAAAGAATTACAGATTTTAATTTCACAGAGGCACAGCCAACATGGAGTCCAGATGGGGAGCAGATTGCTTTTGTTACTTGGAATAATTCAAATGAAGGACATTTATACAAAGTAAATATTGAAGGAAAGAGTAAGCCTCAGAGAATTAGTAAAATTCCTGCTATTTATTCGCAACCGGCATGGCACGGTTCTAATAAAATAGTTGCCATAAAGGGTAGTAGGCAAGAATATGCTGACTCACCAGATTGGTCAGCTTTTAACTCATATGATGATATAGTCTGGTTTAATTCAAGAGGGGGTGAATCTCAATTTATTGCTAAGGCAAAAGGGAGAACAAATCCTCATTTTATTTCAGGGGATGACCGCATTTATTTACATAATGGGAATAATGGATTAGTTTCAATAAGGTGGGATGGTTCTGATGAGAAAAAGCATGTTCAAATAGAAGGAATTACTACATATGGATCATCAGTTTATGATGATCATCATTTGTTAAGCGATAAATCACAAGCAGTTAGAAAGCCATCAAAAGCGGAAGTAATATTAAAATCTCCTAAAGGGCCATATGCACTAGCAAAAATAAATAATGATATTTATGTGACGACTATTCCTTATTCAGGACTGGATACTCTTAAAATTAATGTTAGTGATCCTGACAAAGCAATTTTCCCATCTTTAAAATTAACTAAAATAGGTGGAGAATTTCCTACTTGGAGTCAAGATGGCAAAAATATTTATTGGTCATTAGGGAATGCATTGTTTAGTTACAATTTGTCTGCAGGAATGGCTAGTAAGCTTGAAATGAAAAAGAAAAAAGAAGAAACTGATAAGGATGAGAACAAAGATGAAAATGAAGATGAAACGGAAGAGGAGAAATACTCAGCAAGTGAATTAAAGATAAAGGTTCAAGTAAAAAGAGATATTCCAAAGGGGAAATTCCTTTTAAAAAATGCTAGAATAATTACGATGAAAGATGATCAGATTATTGAAAACGGCTCTATATTAATTGAAAATAATAGAATAGTGAATGTTTTTTCTGGGAATGAATCATCTAGCAATGAAGATTATTTTGAAATAGATGTGATGGGCAAGACAATTGTTCCAGGCTTTGTTGACACTCATGCTCATATGTGGCCTATATGGGGAATTCATAAGAATCAAGCATGGACCTATACAGCAAATTTAGCATATGGTGTAACAACAACAAGAGACCCGCAAACAGCAACAACAGATGTGCTGACTTATTCATCAATGGTTGATGCAGGAATGATCTTAGGCCCAAGAGTATACTCAACTGGTCCTGGAGTTGGTTTTTGGGGATATAACATTAAAAGTCTAGATCACGCAAGAGACGTTTTAAAACAATACTCTGAGTATTATCAAACAAAAACTATTAAGATGTATTTAACAGGGAATAGACAACATAGGCAGTGGATAATTATGGCAGCTAAAGAGCAAAAGCTTATGCCAACTACCGAAGGTGGGCTTGACTTCAAACTCAATATAACCCAGATTATTGATGGATATCCGGGTCAGGAGCATAATTTCCCAGTCTATCCAATTTATAAAGATCTTATAAAATTTACTGCAGAATCAAAAATGGCATATACTCCTACTTTCCTAGTTACTTATGGAGGACCTCATGCCGAAAATTATTTTTTTGCTAAAGAGAATGTAAATGGGGATCCAAAACTTAATCGGTTCACTCCAAAATCAGAGTTAGATTATAAGTCGAGAAGGAGAAATGCAGGATGGTTTATGGATGAAGAATATCCTTTTGATGATCTCGCTGTATTTGTTAAAGATCTTGTTGAAGCTGACGGGATTGCAGGGGTTGGCTCTCATGGACAACTTCAAGGGCTTGGATATCACTGGGAGCTATGGAGCATGCAAGCAGGAGGAATGTCAGAACACGACGCCCTTAGAGTAGCCACAATTATAGGAGCAGAAGCACTTGGACTAGAAGATGATTTAGGCAGTATTGAGTCAGGGAAGTTGGCTGATCTTGTTATTTTGGATGAAGATCCCTTAATAAATATTCGTAACACAAACTCTGTTTTTATGGTAATTAAAAATGGCAGAGTTTATGATGGAGATACATTAGATGAGATCTACCCAGACAAAGAAAAGTTTTCATTTGATGAATGGACTCAGTCAAGTCCAAATGAAAATCTACCAGGAATAAAATAAATTTATGATGAAAAATTTAAAACAACTATTATCTGGATTAATCATTTTTTTATTTTTTGGATGCTCTACTTCAGATCAATACTCTGAAGAGATAACAAAAGCAGATGAACTTATTTTAAATACTCTTGAAAAAAATTATTTGCCAGGAATCTCCGTTACAATTCTTAAACAGGGTAACAACATTTACTCCAAGGGTTTTGGTTATGCAGATATTGAAGAAAAGAGAAAAATTTCACCTTCTAACACTAGATTTAGAATAGGGAGTTTTTCAAAAACACTCGCTACGTCTGCTTTAATGAAATTAGTTGAAGAGAATAAAATAAATCTTGATAGCAGCATATATTTTTATGTCCCAGATTATCCTAAAAAGAGATGGGATTTTACATCAAGACAAATTGCTGGTCATCTTTCAGGAATGAGACACTACAGAGGAGATGAAATGATGATTAATAAAAACTTTTCAAATGTTGAAGACGCCTTAAGTATTTTTAAAACTGATTCTCTTTTGCACGAACCAGAGACAAAATATAAATATTCTACCCACTCATGGACCCTTCTTAGTTTGATCATAGAAAACGCATCTGGGGAGTCGTTTTTAGATTTTATGCAAGATTATGTTTTTGATCCCTTAGAAATGAAAAAAACACATGCAGAGAAGATAGATTTAATGGGTGTTGAGAAGGTTAGATATTACTATTTGGATTCAATAAAAACTGCTGTTCTTGCACCTGAAGTTAATAATAGTTGGAAATGGGCTGGAGGAGGATTTATATCAACAACAGAAGATGTAGCAAAATTTTTATGGAAACATTCTAGTTATAACTATTTAACTGAAAAGAGTATAAAAGAAATGACTACTCCTCAAAAAACCAAGGATGGCAAGACTACTAATTATGGATTAGGCTGGAGAACACGTTATGATAAAAACAACAATGTTTTAATTGGACATACTGGAGGTTCAGTTGGAGGGACTACGTATGCTTTTATGGCTCCTCATTCTAAAACAATTGTAGTAATGACAACTAATTTATCAAGTGCTAGCTTTGGAAGTTTAGCAAATGATTTATTTGAGATATTTGAATAATTGAAAACTTAATATTTAATAGTTCCTCCATCAAAAGGGAACAGTTTATTAATTGGCCCATATTTATAGTCTAATGCATCTAGTCGTATTGTTCCAAACCAATCTCCAGGAGCATCAACAACAAAAATGGTTTTTGCATAGCCCGTCTCATCAAAACCTCTTCTGAAGTGAACTCTAGATTTCACAACAAAGACATCATAATTTTTGGGATCTATAGGCCCAAATTTTAGCGATTGAGGAACTATTATTTGTTTATAGGTTGGAGTAATTATTAATACGTTATTATTTCCAAAACCAATTGCAGCAATATTTTCATAACCCCATCTAGGGCCAAAAAAAAGGACTTTCCCCTTTATTTTTATTGGTTCTCCTGCTTGCTCTCCTGTAAATCCTCCAACTAACCTGTCGAATGAGTCACCAGGTTTAGCGCCTTGATTTTTAAGAGCCTCTAATGCTCTCTCATCTCTTAGCGCAGCATAAAGTATGTTGTCAACTTTTTGGTCAATCAATTCTTTTAAAATCCATGTTGCATCTCCTGGTCTATCAGAATAATCCCCTAAAACAACAGGGGTTTCATTTTTTGCTATAGCTTTTTTAGTCTTTGACACAGCTTCTTTTGGGAGAGGAAAATCTTGGTCTACAAAGTCTTTTCTAACTCTCCAAATATAATTAGCCATGTCATCTGCTATTGAGTCCGCTAATTTTTGATCATTATTTGTAGTTACATGAACTGTTGCTCCAATATCTGGGACATCTGACCAAGGGAACCCATAAAAAACACTAACAAATGCATCCTTGTTTCTAGCCTCCCATCTTCTGGCCCTTTCCATAATATCCATTACAGGTGATTTCCCAGTCCATTGAAGAACAGTTCCTGTTACAACAGGAGGTTTTCTTGAAGAGGAGGTTGGTTTATATAGCCCATTAACAGTTCTGTATAAGAAATTAGCAGACCTTTCTCCTTGCAGAAAAGCATCGTAATGAGGAAATCTTTTTGTTACAAAGGCAGCATCTGCCCAATCTAAAAACTCCTTGTCTTCATTGCCGTGAAGATCAAAAGAGGCAGCAATAGGTACATTGGGGCCAACGAGTTCTCTTACTCTTTTTGCAATTTCAGCTTCAGGTCTAGGAATTTCTCTCACAGCCATGGCTCCATGTAAAGCTAAGTATACTCCATCTATTGGGAGCTTACTTTTTAAATCATCCAAAATTATCTCCATAAAGTATTCAAAACTTTCTTTTGTATTCCAACTTCTTGAGGAGCCTCCAAAAACAAAATCTGGGGAATTTATTCCAATTACCTCTATATCTTTATAAGCCTTCGCTTGATGAACAAAACCTGCGATATAGTTAGAATTTGGCTCTCCATTGTTATAATTAATAAGCTTCTCTCCTTTGAGATAGGGACCATTAGTTGTCCAATCTTTAATCCCTGCATCTCCACCAGGGCAGAAAGTACAGGTTTCTTGTTGGTATTTAATAACAGCGAATCTGATTTTTTTTGTTTCTTTTTCACACCCAATGAAAAGGATGGATATAATAAATAAAAAAGTTAGTATTGGGGCTGATTTTGTTCTAAAGGCCATGACAAATATTTTTATTGAAGATAAAAAAATGAAAGGGTTTTTTGAAAAAGAGTTCTACTAATTTTAGATTTTTATTTTAAACAATCTTGGATACCCGACTCCTTCATCTTCAGAAGTTATCCAAAAAGTGGAGGCATTAATTATTTTAATGGCTTCAATCTGAGCATTTTTAATTGGAAGATTATATCTGATAAAGGAGATCTTGTCAAGATTTCTAGAATCAAAATTATTTATTTTATAGATGAATTGATCGCCTTCGGGATTGTAACCGACAAGGATTATAATATTTAATGTTTCATTATAATCTGCTCCAGTAATTAATGAGCCCACAGATAAGCTTTTTGAAGAACTAAGTTTATATGATCCAGGATTTTTTGGGATAAAAAATAGCTCAGTACTATAACTTTCTCTATTTTTTGAAAACAAAATTAATTCCTCAGATGTTGAAGCGAGAGACTCGGCATCGTATGGGTGTTTTGATCTTCTATCAAAAGATTTTTGAGACTTGTACTCAATATTTATAGCACCTAAACACTTAAAATTTTTTTTAGGATCAAGAATAATTATGTTTAGGTTTTTTCTGTTGCCAAAATTATTTCCTGTATTTGAAACAAAAATAAATTCTCCGTCAGATGTTATATCCTCCCAATCATCATTTTTTCCGCAATCTGTAATTTCAAACTTGTCCAATAATTCACCCTTTTGATTAAATTCGTAGAGGACTGGGAGTCCACCTGAATCGTTATGTGTTATAAAATTATTGCCATAAAATTCTAGCCCCGATGTTTCATTAATCTCTCTCGGTAAAAAAATTTCATCGACAACAATTTGAGCTATGGACTCATTTAATATTAATATTGATAAGATTGATAGAATATATTTTAACATTTTAGGTATGTGATTAATTTTTGCTGACGATTAATTTAAACTTCAGATTTTGATCGGGAGCAATAATTCCATTCATTAATTCGAAAGGAAGATCAATGCTATCTAGATTAGTTAATGTTTTAATTTTTAAGACTTTTTTAGAATGAGGAGGAATTTGAAATATTTTCCCGTCTTCATGAAAACTAAAAGAACCAGTATATCTAAGATTCAAAAGTGCAGCAGAATGATTTGTGAGTGAAAATTCACCAATTTGTTTACCCTTTGCGTATTTTAAGTTTTCTGCTAACAGGTTTGACTCAATAACAGGGAGCAAATTTTCCTCTTTACCAATTAAAAGATCTTTAAACCACACAAAAGTTTTGCCCTGAAAAAGAGCTTTTTTAATCTGATTAATTTTGTTCCCTTCAGATATAACAAAAGTTATCGGTCGGTGGCCTCCTTCGGGAATTTCAAACAACCAGTCTGTAAGACCATGTATATCAGAATTTCCAATAATTGTAAGATTACTTTCAAGTGCAATTTTAAGAGCCTCTTCTGAAAAAGTAGTCTCATTTACAACTTCTACTCCGTGAATCAATTTTTTCTTGATTAAATCTTCATGTACTGGACTAAGTCTTGCAATCCCGTCAGATCTTTGCGCATCCCAATTTGGATGATTCATAAAAAGAAAAGCTTCCTGAGCATTTGCTTCATTTATTGATGAAACAGCATCATTTCTTAATAGTTTATTTGCATCTTTAATAAACACTGCGTTTATGTGTCCTATGGGCATTTCACGAGTTATTTCAGCACCATTGATGACTCTTAATTTTTCTTGTCCTTTAGCCAATTCACTAGCGATTTGATAGGATCGATTTCTGTCTGGATGGGGGATATCTTCTTTATGCGGTTGATACTCTAGATGATCTGTCATAGCGATGAGATCTAATCCTTCTCTTAGGGCCTCTCTTAAACGAA
>Ga0208261_1000770_pt1 | contig 12095 bp, 6 predicted proteins | sample Knorr_S7_td_DCM__FD_185595 | JGI IMG/M metagenome (GOLD analysis project Ga0208261, IMG submission 185595) | Marine microbial communities from Southern Atlantic Ocean transect - Knorr_S7_td_DCM_ad_131m_LV_B (SPAdes) (version 3) | ecosystem: Environmental > Aquatic > Marine > Oceanic | place...
GAATACATCTCCATCAGGACTTAAAGTTATACCTGTTCCTACTGTTGCCTGGCCAGTAAGTGTAGAAATACCAGAAACACTAAGACTTTCAGCATCTATAAAGTTTGTTTGACCAACACCTGTACAATTTGATACATCACCACGATAACTTGTAGCGGTTATAATACCAGTATAATATCCATCTCCATCGGGACTTAAAGTTATACCTGTTCCTACTTTAGCATCTTGAGTTGTTGTTACACCAGTTAAAGATATACCTGTGGCTATACCAACACTATTAACCTTTGTTAGTGCCATTTAAGTTATCTCCATAATAGTAAGAGCAGCATCAATACTATTGTTTGTATCACTATCTAACGTTATTGTATCATTCGTCTCTAGAACTACCTTATTCCCTTGCATAAATTCCAAAGATGATCCCTGTGGAACAGGAGCATTCTTAAGTATCTTAATATCCTCTGCAGAAGATCTTGTAATACCAACCCCCACATTACACCCAGCACCAGAAGTATTAGCAAGTGTAATACCAATCACAACTGTTGTTGTAGAAGAAGGACATGTGTAGATACCTACTGTGGTAACTCCAACATTCGCTTTTGTTTTTAATTTAAAAGTGTTAGCCATTTGTTATTATCCTAGAGCAATTGCAAGAGCAGTGGCATCGCCAGATGCAGAAGTTAATATATCCACCCCAGCTATTTTAATAGATCTGTCACTATTTATGTCACCTAATACATCAAGTACAAATTTAGGTTCAGCAGAACTGATACCAACTCTAGTTGAGTTACCAATTCCCTGAGCAATCATCATTGTTGCTGCAGTACCCACATGGAATAATGACTGAACTGTAGCAATACCAGATACATTGATGTTTCTAGAATTCAATTCATCGTAGGTTAAATCACCTGCAATGTCAACATTACTACCAAAGTAAGCATAACCAGTAACTGTTAATGCACCACCAACTGTTGCAGCAGCACCAACATTCAGATCTCCAGTAAGTGTGGTTCCACCACCAACTCGAAAATCTTTTGTTATTGTTGCTCCAATAGAAACAGTTAAGTCTTTAGATGACAAAGCTTGAACTGTACTGAAACCAGATACTACATTAAATGATGTAGCATTAGCATAACCAAGTGTAGAGAATCCAGTGACTGTTGCATCAGTAGCAGTCATTGTGGTAACACCAACTGCACCAGCAGTAATGATACCCACATAATTACCAACCCAACTGTCAACTTGACTGTCAGACTTTATTTTCCCTCGGACATCCAAAGTTGCCGTTGGAACTGTCGTACCAATGGCGACTCTATTATTCGCTGAATCGACAAAGAGGGTATTTGTGTCTACCTCTAAGCCGTTTTTTACGACAAAATTCTTGTTAACTGCCATCGGGTTTCACTCTCCACCCTTTTCTTTTTATTTATACGGCATTAACGCTAAGGACTCCAGCATTGCTAACTGTGACTCTATAGCCGTTTCCATTTGGTGCTGTTAATATTAAACCTTCAGTACCATCTTGACCTGCCCTTACATCACCCTTAACATCTAACTTATAAGCAGGAGTAGCATCATTTATACCAATTTTACCATCTCGTAAGATAGTCATCCTCTTAATTAGTCCATCAGTACCGAAGACCGAAGTAGTCTGAAAATGTATAGCACCATCATCTTTATTACTTACATCAATACCAGTTACTATGTTAATCTGACCAACTGGCGTTCCATTCCAATCTCCTCTTAATACAACAAGACTTTCATCTTGACCTGATCTATTTGCATTACCAATATATGCTGCAGCAGCTTGATTGGTAGACCTAATTGTATGATGAGGATTATCACCATGATTAAACATGTTACCAATGCAAGTCATTCCCGTACTAATAGTTTCTAATCTAGAAGTTCCATTATAGAATAATTTTACACCCTCATTCTCGTTAAAGGTTGCATAATCCTCACCACTGCTTTGATGACTAATCTTTACATTATTACTACTCTGAATAAGCAAATCATTAGTGCCATTTATGATCTTTGAGTTAGTTCCATCATGATATAAGCTTAGATCCTGGCTATCTCCCAAAGTAATTCTATCAGAACCTGTACCTGTACTATCACCAAAGATTAAATTTCCAGAATTAGGAGTTATATTACCAGTCACATTCAAGCCTGTGTTAGTTGTGGCTAACTTCGTACTTCCAGCAAAACATAGGAGAGCAGCACCATTAGGAGCAAAGGATGCACCATTATTACCACTACCATCTGATAATACAATAGAATTTACACTTGTAATGTATAAATGTCCACCAGTGTTCTTAATATAACTTGCTCCACCGTCATGGTATATGGAAAGGTCTGTACTATTACCAAATACAGCCGAAGCATTATCAATAAATTCTAAATGATTTTCAGATGCATTCCAGAAAGCAGAAGTGAAACCAACCTTTGTACCAGTAAATCTAACATCATCAGTAAATCTTGTCCCACCAACAACATCTAATTTATATTGAGGATCAGCACTGTTTATTCCCACATTACCTGTTGTTGAAATGCGAAGTCTTTCTTTAGTAACCGCAGATGCAGGTCTAGTATAAAATGCCAGATAACCAGCATAGTTTCCACTAGTACTATTGTCTTTTGCACCTTTTATTGCAGCAAATTGTTGTTTAGCAATAGTACCATCTTGTCCACCAAATCCTATTGTACCACCTTTGTTAGCTGCTTGGGAATCTGTTGAATAGATACCCATTTGAGTCCAAACCTGAGTTGGATCTTGGTATGTTCCAGCAAGATGTAATCCTTTTTCTCTACCTCTCTCAGTAGCCCCGATTAAAACTTCTCCAGCATCATCGATGTAAAGTCTTTCAGTACCTCCTGTTGTAAATGTAATTTTATCAGCAGCAGGAAATCTTATTTTTGTATTTGTATCTCCTGTATGAATAATACTATCTGATACATATACATCACCATTAAATGTAGTAATACCAGATACAACCATATTATCTACATCTAAATTCTCTTCACCAGAAGCATCAAATACAGTACCAAATCGTTTCCAAGTATTATCTGTCGCAAATATCCAACCAGCATAACCACCAGATTCTGGTTTTGTACTGAAGACAATATCACCAGCAGTTCCTCCTGTTGTTGGAGTAGAAATTCCTACTGTTATTTTTCTTGCAACTTTAGCATCACCTTGAATTGATAATGAAGTTGTTTCAATACCATCAGATGCTGTTGAAGTAATTTTATTAGTGAATACTACAGGACTATTAAACTCAGATAAAGCATCTTTATTTGATCCACCACTTACATTAATAGTATCAGTGAATGTTGTTTCAATACCCTTTTCTTCACCCGTTACAGTTGTAATAGGTGCATCAAATATTTCTTCCTCACCTGTTGTACCCTTGATAACTTTATTTCCAATAAAGTATTCACCATTATCATTAAGACCAGTATAATAGTTCTGACCACCATTTCTCTTCTGAGTCTGTCCAAGTTTTCTATCTTCTGTAGATAGAACCTTGGTTTGTTTCTCAGGTAGAGCAACGGAGTAGTTACCTTGACCGAAACCAACATACTCAAATGTCTGGTTAGCAGCACGTATAAGTGAATTTCTTCTAAGTTCTACAGGAACAACTTTAACTTTTCTAATAATGGTTCCAGAATCATGATTAGTAGACTTACTTCCAAATACACCCCTGAATACAGAGTTAATAGAAGTATTCTTAATCCTCATCATTTCATCGTTGACCATAATATAGTCACCAATATTAAATCCACTTGCAGTAGCGTTAGTGATACTAATAGAGGATGAAGTTGATGTTATACCAGCCGATAATGTAGTAGTAATACCAACATATAGACTATTCATTCTACTTCCAATCTTCTCATCATCAGCAGTAATACCACCATCAGCTGATGAATATCCAGAAGGGAACGCAAATAAATCACCAGTTAAAGTTGGAGCAGCAACTGTTGATATACCCAAATTAACTTGGAACTTCGTTATACTTTCCTTTTCTTTAACTATAAACTCACCTTGATAAGCTGTTTGACCAGCACCCACAAGTTTAATCTTAGAACCAGCAAGTAATCCATGAGCAGTTATACCCGTTCCAACTGTTGCAATACCAGTATTAACATCATAATTTAATGAAGTAACACCTATAGCAGGACCAACAACAGATAGAGATGAGTTAGACATTGCAGTTCCAACTACAACATTATTACTACTACCTCCTAAAGATCTACCATAATCAATAACTTCAGTAGATGCAAAACATACTTTCTTAGCACTAGGAACCTCTGTAATCTTAAAGAGATTATTCAATTTAGAGTTAGTATCAGAAGAAATACCAGCAATCTGAATAACTTGACCAACACCCTCGTAAATATTAGTTACTGTTAAAATACCAGAAACATATCCAGCCTGTGTAGTAATACCAGTAACTTCAAGAGAATTACCAATACCATATGCACCACCACCATTTACAACAGTAACAGAAGTAATTTGACCATTAGCATTAATAACAACATTTGCTGAAGCACCACTACCTGATGTACTACCTAAACCAACACCTACAAGTTTAGCACCATAAAGTGTTGTGGCAGAACCAGAACCATATTTCCAACCAGCAGATTGAATACCAACGCCTATAACAGAACTTAAACTATGTTCTCTTTCTAGATATGCAGTATGAGCAAGACCAGCACCATTATCAGAAACTATGCTGGTAATACCAACACTTAAACCATTCTCAAGTAAGAACTTCTGACTGGTATCCTTAGTAATACTCTTACCTAAGTCATTAGATACAACTTTACCTATAGTCTTAGATACTGCATGACTTAATCCAATATCAGGATCAGATGATGGATTATCCCTATCAACCTGTGGATATAGATCCTTAACTGGTTGACTAAATTTATATCCTGTAAATGGTGATACACTTGGTTTTACATCATAATGTAATGTAGTTAAGTGATAAACACCATCTTGTTCTCCAGTAATATGTTTCTTGACTTCTTCTGATCTATAAACATAGAAACTTCTCTTAGTTTCATTCTTCTCAAAGTTTGCAAGATTATCTACAGTTCTTGTCTGAGCATCTAAAGTAGATGTGCCTGGATTAACACTTAATGAATATTGGAAACCTCTATCACTAGTAATACCAATAACTGAATATCTACCATTGAAACCAGAACTACCTATACCAGTAGCATTATTTGAAGAAGTAATCTTATTAACATTAACAACTGCACCAACCTCTAGATTATGAGGTTCCTCTGTCATAACAGTGGCAACATTAGTATTCCAATTTGCCTCATTAATGAAATGGAAGTTTCTCTGATCATCAATATTTGTTAATGATGTAGCAGTTATTTCTGCATTACTAGATCCTGTTGTATCATTAGTCTCTTGAATAACATAACCTTCTATTGGAGGTCTAGCAGTTGTAATACCAGCAGGAATAACATATCTAAACTTATAGATAGAATCTTCAATACCTCTAGAACTATCAGTTCTAGTAAAGTATGTCTTAGGTGTATTTGTTCCTAATGCTGTTGTACCTACACCAATAATAGTAGGATATATCTCATTATCAATCGTTTCATTAGATACATTGACATACCAGTTTTTATTTGGAATATCAAATTGTATAGGATGTCCAATATCACCAGACCTCTTATCAGATACTCTACTTACAACAGTTAATTCTCCACCAGTATTATTAATAGTAAGAGCAGTTCCATCTAATGCATCATTTACAGTTCTTGCAACTTTAAGATCATTTGAATTTAATCCACTTACAATAGCAAAATAAACTGTATCTTCCTCTAAACCATCAGGTAAGAAACCATTATCAGCAAAAATACGAACAGATTCACCATCAATTAAATTATGATCTGTCTTGAACGAAATAACATTAGAACTAATACTAGTCACACCAACGTTATTATCAACAATATATCTCTTTTCTCCTGTATTAGTAGTAATGCCAGTAGCAGTAGGCATTACTATTCTGGATTGGAAGTCTCCTTCATTACCATTAACATTCAATTGAACTTTTAATCTATCATTAAGATTAGCACCAAACCTGTATCCATCTACAATATATGGAGGTGGGGCATCTTGGTTTGTATAATCCTCAAAATATAGTCTCGTAACAGTTCCTACACCAATAGTTTTATCTACATCAATTGGTAAATAATCAACATTTGCAGTTCCGTCTGTAATTTCTTGTGGTGGAATAAGATGTGTAATATATGCAGAGTTATCTGGACCTAAAGAAGTTTTCTTAAATCCTTCAGACATTAAAGCATTCTCACCAAAGTTAGCATTACAATTGGATAGAGAAAGTTCAGCACCACTATCAGCTACGTACTGGTTTTTATGTCCAATAGCAAAAACTGATACAACCTGAGCAATAGCGTCATTTGACACTTTAACATGAGAGTTCTCATATGCTGGTTTATATACAGATTCTGGATCTAAGTGCAAGTTGTTTACACTTGTATAATCATCATACTGTCCAGATGTTGTATTATATCGAACAAATGCCTTATCATCCTTCTGAAGTCCTGTACCAGTAAACTGAGCCATCAGTCCACTCTTAAATCCAGTAACCTTAGTACCATCTAAAAGGATACCATTCATACCAAACACAGATCTCTTAGATAAATTAAAGAGATATGGAGAAGCAGAATTGACAGTATCAATCTCTACGTTGACACTAGCACTAGTAATAGTAGGTAATGGATTATTAGGAGCAGCACTAACTACATACTTGAACTGTGTATTTGATACAACTTCAGATACAACATGAATTCCATCATATCCAGATGTACTAATACCAGAAATACGAATAGGAGTATCAATAGAAAGATCAGTTAAACTATTCTCCATGTCAACTGTAATAGTTGTACCAGAAGAAGCACCATCACCTGCCTTAATAGATGATATACCAACTTGCTGTCCCTTAGATCCAACAATACGATATTCTTCTACTCTTGTCTGGAAATCTAAGTTACCTGATGGGAAATCAGGTTCTATAGGTCTACCAGTACCAGCATCATAAACATCACCAACCTTCTGATAGTACATATCAAGGTCAGTAGATGTAGAACTGACATTTAAGAAACTATCATTAATAGATACAGCATTAGCACCATCAGCAAACTCAAAACAAGTTAACTTATGGTGGGAGAAACTAGGAGTATATAAGTTTGAAGTGTAATCTTTATATACGTTTCCTGCTGGATCTCCATCAAATATAGTAAATGAGGAAATATAACAAGCACCAGTTACACGAAATACTGCACTTGGTTCTATTAGATCATTTTCTGGATCAGGTACATACTTAGGTCTTACTTTTGTTTTACGAAGATCTTTACCAACAATAGATGTACCTCTAGGAATTATTACACCACCACGAACACTATTCAACTTATATAATTCATTATCTGCAGCAGTTAAATCAAAATTACTACCTAAACCAAATGGACTTAATGTCTGATTACTATTACCAAATCTTGTATAATATTTAGCAGTACTACCAGAATCATAAGGTATATATCCTGGCCTATTATCTACGTAGTGAGTTCCTGCAGCAAGAATGATTGTAGTTAAATCAAACTTATCATTTCTTTGTCCCGATACATAAGAGAACCTTGAAGCTTCAATAAGAGCTCTTTGTATTGTCTTAAACGGTCTAGTCTGAGAGTTACCTTGATTCTCAATACTGTCCGTCGCATCAAGTTCATTGGGGTCAACATATATAACGTTACCCTGAATATTCTTGAGAAAATTTTCTAATCTTGAAAGAGGCATCTTATTTTTCTCTGATTACAGATTCTGTATAGTTTTATTTATTCATGCAGGCATTAAGGCCTACTGTACCAAAAGGATAATACAAATCTTTCTGCACCTCCAACTTCACTTACATAATGTAAATGTTGGTGGTTAGAAAATATAATCAATTTGCCTGGTTCTGGTTTAATTTCTATATCTTCAAAACACGTAGAACCACCCGTAAAATCATCATTTAAGTAAAGCATTGCAGCGAATACATCTGGTTCATGCACATTATTATCATCAATATGAGGTTTCATGAAAGTACCAATAGGCCATCTCACTACTCCAACATATTGTAACTTTATATCTTCATCAAAAGTTTTACACCTTTTAGTTACATCATTTATTACATTACTAAAAAGTTCATCCTTTGAATTAGTAAGATCTACTGGATCAACATTACCACCCAAATATTTGGCACCATAGTTGGCATCAAATTCAAATTTTGGTATCTCAGGATATTTAGATAAACTCTCATTCGGGTTTGAATGAGTCACAGTTTCAAGAAAACTATCTTTCTTATCATATAAGTCTATAAAAGGTTTACAAAGAGAAGGATCTAAAAAGTCATCTTGAACATAAATCAATTTTGTCATTTAGTAATAGTATTAGGTGGGCCAGCAAATCGAGGGTCTTTAGTATTTTTCTCTTCAGAGTCTACTTTATTAGGATCATAATTTGGATCTGGATAATCTTCCCAACTATCACCCTTATATTCTGTGATTAATGGATTAATATCCTTCCTTTCACCATATACATGATAGAAACAATCGATTGGTTTATCGTCTGCTTCCTTTAAAAGTATCCATTCATTAGTAAATGCCACTACATTAAGATGGAAATGTCTATCTCCAATAGGTTGTAGTTGTACAGTAATACTCTCTTCATGTACTAAATCCTTCCAATAATATGGTAACATAATTTTATTAGAACCCTTTAGTCTTCCTCTATAATATACAGCAACTTCTGGGCCCTCAATACAAGCATAACGGAGTCTATGTCCTTCACCTTTAGTAGGATGGACTAAATCAAATGGTTTTGGAGAAGCATCTGCAGCAGCAAATCTAGAAGCAAGTTTTCCTTTATTACCACAATCTACTGCACCACTAAAAAATGCATCACCCTGAACACGTAGAACATCAACACCAGCACAGCCAGGCATTAAAGATAAGGTATTTGCAGTCTTAGGATTACCAACCATCAAAGTATTGCCATCAACTTGCATTGATAAAGCAGTCTCTAATTCTTCTTGCAAATTCCAAGGTGCTTGTTCAGCTCCAGTTGGACCAATATTTAATACAGCTGTTGGATCTGGAGCAGCAAGTGGTTTTCCAAAGAAAACAGGACCATTAGCAACTAATGTTCCATTAGCAGTTGTATCAGGTGGTTTAAAAGATACATCATCTCCTCCAATGTTTATTTTATCACAGTGTAGTCTAGAAATTTCCATTAGTTACTAATTGCCTCCGCTAATCCTTGTGCTAAATTGACCATTGCATGTTTAGGAGCTATAGATCCAAACATAAAATCAGCAAAACCAGAAGCCATTGCAAATCCATATCTTAAATCCATAAAACCAACTGCAACAATACTAACAGTATTACTTCCTCTAATAGAAACTTTCTCACCTTGAAGTCTTATATCTGGTGATTTAATTTGAGCAAGTTTACAACAGTCTACATTAAAATTACCATCTTGTCCACCACCTTGAGCATAAGCTCTAATATTCTTTGCTTCTAATATTATATCACCATCTTCTGCAATTACATGTATATCTCCACGTTTTGCTACAATAAGTTTTGCCTTCTCTGGAGGTTCACCTTCATTATCAGCACCTCTCACTTTCAATCCTTCACCAAGCCATTCTGTTGAACAGCCAGGAACTGTCATTTGATGACTAGCACGGCCAGGTCCATCTTCTTTAGTAGCACCTGTACCAGAATAAAAACCCATCTGAGTTCTCTCTAGGGTATTAACTTCCCATAATGTCATACCATGAAGAGTAGATTGACCACTCTGGTAAGTATGTCTTATACCAGCCTGTTTCCAAAAAAGTTTACCGTCTTTCGGTTTACTTCCTATGTCACTAATTTCTCCTTTTGTCATAGTTAATTCCTATTGTTGTACACAATCAATAACAGTAACGATCTCAATATTCTTAGGTAGTTGTGCAAGTGTCTTCTTAGCATCACCAACTTTAGTAAATTTGAGAACAGGTAACAGTCTTCCACCAACTCCAGTGTCACTATTTATTCTAACCTCTGGTAAACTTGTAAATCCAGAACCACCCTTAGTAACTTTTGCACCAACGATAAATCCATCTTGAATATCAAGTTCTACTTCTGCACCACCTGTACCTCCACCAGTTTTATCTTTATCAAATGAAACCCAATTATCATCATTACCAGTAGGTGGTGGACCATTACCAAAGACTCCATTAATATCCCAATGTTCAGCACCTAATATGCCATCAGGGCCAGGAGTCCAGTAACCAGTTTTAGGAGTTTTAATTCCATCACCAGCACCACCTGTTCCTCCCTCAGAAACAACAGTAGCTGTATCATCTGGACTATAACCAAATCCTGAATTTTTAACTTTAACTTTTCCAAGTGAAGTGAGATATGATGTTTCACCATCATAAGATTCATCTGGGTTTGGTTTTACTTCTTTAGTAGTTACTTGACCAAAAGTCGGAGAAGTAGGATCAATATCCAATTCACTTTGAACAGTATTCGGTAAGAATGCTGATCCAGAATCTACTATTACAACATCAGTAACACCCATTTCCAATCCATTTGCATCTGGAACGTATATTCTATCCTTTTCAACTTCCATTCTCATATCACCCATTCCACCACCACCTATACCAGTACCAACATTGCCTATACCAGTACCAGCACCACCTTCACCACTTTTACCTTGAGAATTTAATTGAGTTTTTAAACACGTAATAGATACTTGAGCATCATTATTACCAGATTGTATTGTTACTACATCACCAATTTTATAACCAGTTCCAGCATTAGCAACAAGTACAGTATCAATAACACCATCAATACTATCATAACTAAGAGTTAATCCAGTTCCTGATCCACCAGATGTAGGAACACTAACACCACCACTAGTTGGAGGTCTAATAGAAGTAATTGTAAATCTTGCTGGAGTTCCCTCAGTATCCATAGGATCTAATAAAGACTTTAATGGAATTTCAAGTATATCCCCAACTTTATAATTAGAACCTTTTTTATTAATTGTAACAGATTGAAGAGTACCCGTATAAGGAGCAAGTTCAGTTTCTCCATCTTTACCCAATTTTACTGGGCCAGGCACAAGAGTATAATCAACAGTTAATCCAGTTCCTGTGCCAGGAGCTGAAAATTCTCCAAGAGGTATCTGTTTTACAGAAACATTGGTTCCAGAAGCACCATAATTTGAACCAACTTGTGTTAAAGGTGAAATAGTGATAACAGCACCTCCTGTACCTCTAACTTGTATTCCACCATAATCTGAACCACCATTTAGAATATTCAAACAATCTGAGATTGGTATACCAGTTGATAATGAAACAGTTGGAGCAGTAGATTCAGTAGAAGCTGGTCCAGTTCCCATATTACCATCCTTATCCCAATGATCACTCGACAATTCTCCACTTGGGCCAGGTTCATAAAAATGATCTACTTTATTACCATTAGGCAATGTTATTGTATTATCTTGAATAGGACTTTTACCACCAATAGTTATAGAAAATTCACCTAAAACTAAAGGAGTATCACCAACTAATAAAGGAATACCACCTTCACCACCAACAACTAAAGGAGCATCATCACTTGATAATGAAGTACCACCTTCACCACCAGCTACAACTGGCAAACCACCTGTTGAACCAGATTTCAATGGACCTGCATTAGTATTCACATCTCTTCCATCAGTCATAGTCACAGTAGTTCCACCAGTACCTCCAACAGTTATAGGAAGACCATCTTCACTGAATATTGGAACTCCACCTGCTGCATTAACACGAACACTTGAATTGTCTATAGCTGAAACTGGGCCCATTTCTGGATATGCAGAACTACCATATCCATTATCACAACTATCTACAAAACTAAGTGCTGGTGGACTCTTAAATCCAAAACCACTATTAAAAATTGAAGCACCAATAAGTTGACCTGCTGCATTAATAACGGACTTAGCAGTTAGTCCTTTTCCACCACCACCCATAAAGTCTATCTTAGGA
>Ga0208261_1000771_pt1 | contig 12051 bp, 13 predicted proteins | sample Knorr_S7_td_DCM__FD_185595 | JGI IMG/M metagenome (GOLD analysis project Ga0208261, IMG submission 185595) | Marine microbial communities from Southern Atlantic Ocean transect - Knorr_S7_td_DCM_ad_131m_LV_B (SPAdes) (version 3) | ecosystem: Environmental > Aquatic > Marine > Oceanic | place...
ATAAATTTTTCAGGTTTAGGTGATTATATCTCTTTACCAGTTAAAACATATAGTGATGGAATGTCAGCTAGATTAATATTCTCTCTTTTAACCTCATGTAAACATGATTGCTTGGCTATAGATGAGGGATTTGGAACAGGAGATGCTGAGTTTTTTGAAAGAGCAGAGAAGCGACTGAAATCTTTTATTGATTCAGCAGGAACACTTTTTTTAGCTAGTCACTCAGAGGAATTACTTAGACAATTTTGTACTAGAGGAATTGTCTTTAATCATGGCTCAATTGTTTATGACGGCCATCTCGATGAAGCATTAAATTATTATCATGCGAGTGATTATTATGAAAGTATTTAGAGATAATATCAAATTCTCTTTTGAGACTAGGCAGCTATGGTGGTTTACAGCTACTTCAAGAACACGAGCTAGATTTGCAAGAACAGCATTAGGTAGCTTTTGGCTTGGATTTTCGAATCTGCTCTCAATAACTACTTTAGGTATTGTCTACGGGACAGTTTTTTCTGTAACTGATTTTAACTCTTATTTGATTTATCTTGGCATTGGTCTTGTTGTATGGAATGCAATCTGTTCTTCTATTTCAAGTGCTCCGATACTTTTTATTAACAATAGATCTAATATTCAAAATTTAAAACTTAAGCCGATATTTTATGTTCTTGAAGAATGGGCTTTTCAGCTACAAACTTTTTTTCAATCATTTGTATTAGTTTTTCTAGTTCTTATATTTTTTAATAAGTCTCTTTTCTACAACCTTATCGTTTCATCTTGGATTCCATTTGTTAATATATTTATTTTTTTATTTTGGTTTCCTTTGATTATTGCGTTAATAAGTCTTCGTTTTTCAGATTTTGCTCAATTAGTTCCTATCGTCTTACAATTAATTTTTTTAATATCACCTATTTTATATAGAAAAGAAAGCTTGGGAGATCTAAATTGGATAACTAATATTAATTTTTTCTATATATTGATAGATTCTTTACGCTACAGTTTGATAACTTCAAATGTTAATTATTATAGTCAGTTTTTAATCTTGATTATTAATATTTTTGGCTTAATACTTTCTCTTTTTATTTTACACGTTCTAAATAAAAAAATACCTTTTTTGGTTTAATCATATTACTTATAGTATTTTTATGATTAAATATCTTCTTCACTAGTGCCTAAAAAATCAATAATTTCTTTATCTCTTAGGCTTTGAGATTCGTTAATAAAAATTTGTTTTTTCTTTGTGGAAATATTAGTTTTTTCAATTAAATCTTGTAATCCAATTATATGATTTTCTAAGTGATCAATCCTGTCCATTAAATTTTTAATCACACTTCCTTCAGCATCTGGTAATGCTGAATGTGCAAGAGGATTAATGTTCACTCCACTTTGATGAACCACTCTTCCAGGAATTCCTACAACTGTGCTATTTTTTTCAACATTTTTAACTACTACAGATCCAGCACCGATTCTGGTATTTGAACCTATTTTTATAGCACCTAGTACTTTTGCTCCAGCTCCAACTACAACGTTTTCCTGAAGAGTTGGATGACGCTTGCCGCTGTCTTTCCCTGTCCCCCCAAGTGTGACTCCTTGGTAAAGAAGGCATCTATCGCCAATTTCACTCGTTTCTCCTATTACTACTCCCATACCATGATCAATAAAAACACCTCTTCCTATTTTTGCTCCTGGATGGATCTCAATACCAGTTATATTCCTTGTTAATTGACTAAGAACTCTAGGTAACAAAGGAAGTTTGTAATTCCATAATTTATGACTAATACGATGTAAAACTAATGCTTGAAAGCCTGGATAGCAAAGTACAATTTCAAGAAAACCTCTTGCAGCAGGATCTCTTTCTTTAATAATTTTGAAATCTGATTTAATTAATTTAATCATCGATTAAGTCAGTAGTTTTTTGCTCGAGAAGACCGATTTCTTTACGTAATTCTTCTATGGTGGAATCACTAAGGTACTTATCTGCGCAGTGGATTTGGGGCATTCTCATTAATTGAGATATATTTTGCCTCAACGTATGTTCAATAACAGGCTGGCTCGGACTATCACAAATGACGTGACTTGCCGCTCTCAACAAAGCAATAAGACGGCTCCCTACATCAGGATTGGCGGTCATTAAAAGAATTTCATTGCCGCGCATGCTGTGTAAAATCACCTCTGCTGCTCTTAGTATTCCTGGGCTTATGCTCACTATCCCTACACAACTGCCTGAACGAAGCTTATTTAAAATTGTTAGCTCTTTTTGAAAATCACTAAGATCTACTGCTACAGCTCTGACCTGATGACGTTTAGCTATCTCTTCTAAGGGTTGTAAAAAATATCTACTTGTTACCACTGTCCCTTTGCTAGAACTTTCTAAAACACTTTCAAGTTCCTCCATTGGGACAACCTCGACAGGGACATCTAAATGAGGAGCTAACTCTTCTGCAATCAGTAATGATGCCCCTATATCTTCTCTTGGAGTACTAACAAGTAAACGTGCTCCACATCTAAGTCTCCAATCAATTTCACGAGTAAATAATTCTCTGGTTTGTTGCAAGGTGCAACCTGCATTTAAAAGCTCATCAATACTTTTACGCACCTCATTGTCTATGTCTTTGACGACTTTCTTACGTATTGAAGGTGAGCTGTTTCTTAAATCTTTTTGTTTCTGTTGATCTCTAACATAGATACCTGATCCTGCAATCGCTTCTACTACCCCATCAGTTTCAAGTTGTCTATATACTTTGCTGATTGTGTTCCTATGAAGTCCTGTTTGCATTGCTAGTTGTCTAGTACTAGGCAACCTATGTCCAGGGGGGTAATGTCTAGCTGCTATTGCAAAACAAATTTGATTGTATAACTGACTTGATGCAGGGATTTCACTTTCTTGTTGTATGTGGAATCTCACAGATATATGACAGGTTTTAATGTGGCTAGATTAATGAAAAGAATACCAAGTGACAATTATTTATTTGTCTGATGTCAACTTTACTTAATTTAATTGATTGTCCTTAAAGCTTTTTTTGGTTCAGTTACATCTTTTTCTTTCTTTAACAATGGAGTTTTACGCGGTGTTAAAAACATAATCATATTTCTTCCCTCTCTCTTTGGAGATTGTTGCACTTCTGCTTTCTCTTCAAGATCATTGGCCATTCTTTTCAAAAGAGTTTCGGCAAGAGCTGTATGTTGTATTTCGCGACCTCTGAAAATAACTGTACATTTGACTTTGTCTCCAGCTTTTAAGAATCGAGTGGCTTGACTAATACGAACTTGATAATCGTGTTGATCAATTTTGTATCGCATTTTTACTTCTTTAACTTCTGTTTGATGTGATTTCTTCTTAGCCTCTTTTGCTTTTTTTTCTTGCTCAAACTTGAATTTTCCGTAATTCATTATCCTGCATACTGGAGGAGTTGCTTTTTCGCTCACTAAAACAAGATCTAGCTCTCGGTCCTTAGCAACTTCTAAAGCTTCTTCACGGCTTATGACACCAAGTTGGGTGCCATCTGAATCAACTACTCTCAGACTTTGATAGCTGATTCTTTCATTAATGTTTGGCAGCTCCCTTTCTGGAGCGCGACGATCAAAACGAGGACGTGGTGGCATTCAGTATCTAAATTAGGTGGAAAGAACCTTTGGACTAATTCTAAGCGTATATGAAATTATCAACTTAGAACCTCATAAATAGACGATAAAGCTTCGGATAGTGCATTCTCGTCATTTAACCATTTTGAATTATGTTTATTCCTGAACCAAGTTTTTTGCCTTTTGGCTAGCTGGAGTGTGCGTTTGGTTGTTATTGCTAAGGCCTCCTCAAAGTTTATCTTTCCATTAATAATAGACCTTGCTTCCCCATATCCAATAGTTTTTAGCAACTGTAAATCATTTCCATATTTCATAATCATATTTTCAGTTTCTTCAATCAATCCGTTTTTATACATTTTTTTAGTTCTTTCCTTGATTCTCGTGGTTAAATTTTCAGGGTTTAAACCAAGCTCTAAAATTTCCCATGGAGGAGGACTTGAACTTTTTTGCTTTGAAAAACTTTTTCCTGTGGCATAAAAAACCTCTAGAGCCCTAATAGTTCTTATGGCATCTTGGGGATGTATTTGTTCTGCAGCCTTTGGGTCGCAACATTTTAATAAACTATGCCTTTCGTTCTTTTCTATTTTATTAAGTTGTTCTCTTAAGAATTTTTGAGGAGGCACTCCAGGAGGATTAAGTCCTCCAATTAATGATTGAAGATATAGTCCACTTCCTCCAACAAGTAAAATTAACTTATGGTTTTTTAATTCTTCCTCCATGGAAGTTCTTGCTAGCAAATAAAATTCATAAAGATTTATTGGTTTTGAAGGTAAGCATAAATCAATTAAAAAATGAGGAACTTGTCTTTGTTGTTCTGGTGTTGGTTTGGCAGTCCCAATATCCATATCGATGTATATTTGACGTGAATCAACATTGTGAATATTGGTTTTGATTTTGTTTGCAATATCAATTGCCAGTTCGGTTTTCCCGCCTGCAGTTGGACCCATGAGGGCTATTACGAGTGGTCTATTGGGTTGCATAATTCTTTGTTCTGAAGTTTTATTAGCAGTAATTGCATGACAATTAATTATTTTGATTTGGTTTTGGAATTTTTCCAAAGACTTTCCGTAATACCAATGTTAAATTGAAATTTCAGGAAAGGTTTCGACTAATGATCGTATCAAAGACAACCTGGCCTGTTTGCTTTAACCCGAATGAGTAAAGATTCAAAAGTCCAAGCGGCTTATGGTGCTGAGCAGATCCAAGTACTGGAAGGCTTGGAACCTGTCAGGAAGCGCCCTGGAATGTATATAGGCTCAACCGGGTCTAAAGGGCTTCATCATCTTGTATATGAAGTTGTTGATAATGCGGTAGATGAGGCACTTGCCGGCCATTGTGATCAAATAACTATTTTACTTTGTGATGATGGTTCAGCATCAATTACTGACAATGGTCGAGGAATTCCAACTGATATTCATCCTCGCACTGGCAAAAGTGCACTAGAGACAGTATTGACTGTTCTGCATGCAGGTGGAAAGTTTGGAAGTGGAGGATACAAGGTCTCTGGAGGCTTGCATGGAGTTGGTATCTCTGTAGTAAATGCTTTGAGTGAGTGGGTAGAGGTAACAGTTCGCAGACAAAAAAAAATCCATTTCCAGAGATTTGAAAGAGGTGCATCAATTGGAAATTTAAAATCAGAGAATCTTTCCAAGTCAGATCAAAACTTAACGGGGACCACTGTTTGTTTTAAACCTGATGAAAAGATTTTTACTGATGGTATAGCTTTTGAATACGGAATATTATCTTCGAGGCTTAGAGAACTTGCATATTTGAATGGAGGAGTTCGAATTGTCTTTCGTGATGAAAGGAAAAAGTTAAACGATTCTAGACAAATTCCTCATGAAGAAGTTTATTTTTATGAAGGTGGAATTAAAGAATACGTTGAATATATGACTAAGGAAAAAGACTCACTACATCCAGAGATAATTTATGTCAATTCTGAAAAAGATGGAGTTCAAGTAGAAGCAGCAATGCAATGGTGTGTTGATGCTTATTCAGACAGTATTCTTGGATTTGCCAATAATATTCGCACGATCGATGGTGGAACTCATATTGAGGGATTAAAAACAGTACTAACTAGAACTTTAAATACATTTGCCAAGAAAAGAGGTAAAAGAAAAGATTCTGACTCAAATTTAGCAGGAGAAAATATTAGAGAAGGATTAACCGCTGTTCTATCGGTAAAAGTCCCAGATCCAGAATTTGAAGGCCAAACAAAAACTAAATTAGGCAATACTGAAGTGCGCGGAATTGTTGATAATTTGGTGGGTGAATCTCTCAGTCAATATTTAGAATTTAATCCAGGTATAATAGACTTGATTTTAGAGAAAGCAATTCAAGCTTTTAATGCTGCTGAGGCAGCAAGAAGAGCTAGAGAGCTTGTTCGCAGAAAAAGTGTTTTAGAAAGTTCTACATTGCCAGGTAAACTTGCAGATTGTAGTTCAAGAGACCCATCAGAATCGGAGATTTATATAGTTGAGGGAGATTCTGCTGGTGGATCAGCTAAGCAAGGTAGAGATAGAAAATTCCAGGCAATTCTTCCATTGAGAGGTAAAATTCTAAATATTGAAAAAACTGATGATGCGAAGATCTATAAAAATACTGAGATTCAATCTTTAATAACGGCTCTTGGTTTAGGTATTAAAGGTGAAGATTTTGAAGTTAAGAATCTCAGGTATCACAGAGTAGTAATAATGACTGATGCTGATGTTGATGGTGCACATATTAGAACGTTGCTTTTGACTTTCTTTTATAGGTATCAAAAGGCCCTTGTGGAAGGTGGTTATATTTATATTGCTTGTCCTCCTCTCTATAAAGTAGAACGAGGGAAAAAACATACTTATTGCTATAACGAATCAGATTTGCAAAAAACTATTGCAAGTTTTGGAGAAAAGGCCAATTATACAATTCAAAGATTTAAAGGCTTAGGAGAAATGATGCCCAAACAATTATGGGAAACAACAATGGATCCTACAACAAGAATGATGAAAAGAGTTGAGATAGAAGATGCGCTTGAAGCTGATCGAATATTTACAATTTTAATGGGTGATAAAGTTGCACCAAGAAGAGAGTTTATTGAAACTCATAGTGTTGAACTTGATCTTGCAACTTTAGATATTTGATGAATATAATTAGTACTTTTATTGTTTGGACATGGCTTTTAGGTATTGCTTTGGTAGTGCCCACAACATTACCTGCTGGTGGTGCGCAAGAATCAATTATCCAAAATAGAAAAAATAATGTTGGATCACCAATAATTGCATTGAAAGACTTTAACTTGCTTTCTTCAGCTTCAAAAAATTCATCTATTTTAACGCGTGTTAAAGCAGGAACTCCAGTCAAGATTTTGAAAATATGGGATAGTTCTGATAGGGGAAAATGGTTATTAGTTAATATTTTAATTCAGGAGTTTAATCAACTATTTTATAAAAGAGGATGGGTAAATATTGGCAACTCTTGATACATTTCAGCATATTCTATTGGTTTCTATCGGTGCAGTATTTGGCGTAAATGCCAGATTTATAATTTACCAAAAACTTAAAGAAATAAATATAAATGGATATTTTATTATATTAGCAATTAATACTTTTTCTTGTTTTCTTCTTGGTTTATTTATTTCTATTTTACCCAAGATAAAATCTTTAACTTTTTCATCTCAATTAGCATTGTTTTTTTTGATTGGTTTTTTAGGAAGCCTAAGTACTTTTTCTACTTTTGTTTATGATTTATTTGATTTATGTGTGCAATTTAAGTTTTTTAAAGCATTAAAACTATTTTCTTTTTCTTTTTCTTTAGGAATATTTGCTTTAGCTTTGGGTTCTTCTTTAGGTAATTAATAAATGAGTAATTTTCTAAAGAAAAATAAATTCTTTCTTATTTCAATAGGGGCTGTTCCAGGTGCTTTATTTCGATGGCAGATTGATGATGTTTTTATAGTAAATATAATTGGTTGTTTTTTATTAGGTATGATAAATTCTTTGCCTATTTCTCGAAGATATAAATTGATTTTTGGGTTTGGATTTTGTGGATCCTTAACTACCTTTAGTGGCTGGTCTTTTCAATTATTCCAATTAATAAGTAAAGGTTTATATAAATTATTTTTTTTGAATTCAGTTTTAATTGTACTAATTGGTTTTTTTGCTATTTGTTTAGGTGATTTGTTTGCTAGGAAAGTTATTAATTAGTTAAGTAAACCTTCAATAGCTTTTTGAATTTCCACACTATCTGGTTCGACTGAACTTTTGAACCTTGAGATGGCCTCTCCTTTTCTATTAATAAGAAATTTCTCGAAATTCCATTCAACGTCACCAGCTGGATCGACTTTATTCAATGTTGTAAATGGCTCTGTTGTATTGCCTTTTGCATGAACTTTTTGGAAAAGTTGGAAATTTGCTCCATAGGATATTGAACAGAATTTTTTGATCTCTTCTAGTTCTCCAGGTTCTTGGTTCCCAAAATCATTACATGGAAAACCTAAAACTCTGAAACCTTTTGATTCGTACTTGTCTTGAAGACTTTGAAGAGCTTTATATTGCTTAGTGAATCCGCATTTGCTTGCAACATTGACAATCAATAAGACATCTCCTTTGAAATGATCAAAAGTTATTTTTTCATTATCGAAAGAGAGGACTTGAACTTTGCTGATATTTACGGACATGGATATTGAAGTAACAAAAATGGAAGTTAGTCATAAAATAATAGAGGCTTGTTGCTCCGAATATGAAAGAACAATTAGGAGCATCCAGTGAGAGTCAATCTTTAGCTAATGGCAGTTGGGTCGCTGAGGCAGTTGCACAGCAATTAGAAGCAATGCTTTCCGCAGGCAATTACGACGGAGTTAAATCACTTCTGAGTCCCGTACAACCTGTTGACATAGCTCAGGCTATTGATACGTTGCCCATGATTTTACAAGCCTTGGCTTTCAGGTTGTTAAATAAAAATGAAGCTATCGAAGTTTATGAATATTTAGATCCCTCAGTTCAACAAAATCTTTTAGATCGCTTGAGATCAAATGAAGTACTTGACTTGGTTGAGGAGATGTCACCTGATGACCGAGTACGTCTTTTTGATGAATTACCTGCAAAAGTTGTAAGACGTTTGCTCGCAGAGCTGAGCCCTGAGGAAAGACGTGTAACTGCTCAACTTTTGGGTTACGCATCCGAAACAGCTGGGAGATTGATGACTACAGAATTTATAGATCTTAAAGAATTTCTTAGTGTCTCTCAAGCATTGAAACTGGTAAGACAAAGAGCTACTTTTTCAGAAACAATTTATAGCCTTTATGTAACTGATAAAGAGAGACACCTGACTGGAATTTTATCTTTAAGGGATCTAGTGGTGGCTGATCCTGGATCACTTATTGGGGAGGTTATGACAAGAGAGGTTGTTAATGTAAGAACAGATACTGATCAGGAAGAGGTTGCAAGAGCAATTCAAAGATATGATTTTTTAGCTTTACCTGTCGTCGACCTTGAAAAAAGATTAGTTGGCATTGTCACTGTGGATGACGTGATAGATGTTATTGAACAAGAGGCAACTAGGGATATTTATGCCGCTGGTGCAGTTCAAGCTGGGGACGAAGATGATTACTTCCAAAGCAATTTATTCGTTGTAGCTAGACGCCGAATTGTCTGGCTTGCTGTTTTGGTTTTGGCGAATGGATTAACAACTCAAGTTATTGCAATGAATGATGAGGTTCTGAAACAAGTGGTTTTATTGGCTGCTTTCATTCCGTTATTAATTGGCGCGGGTGGCAATGTTGGGGCTCAAAGTTCAACGGTTGTTATTAGAGGTTTAAGTACTCAACGAATTCAACGACTTGGTCTATTTAGGGCTATTGCCAAAGAATCTTTAGCTGGAGCGTTGCTAGGTATTTTAATGGCTATTTTCGTTGTCCCTTTTGCTTGGTGGCAAGGAGAGGGACCCTTGGTTGCAACAGCTGTAGGTATAAGTTTGATCGCTATTACAACTCTTGCTGCGACGGCCGGTGCTTCTTTGCCTTTGCTTTTTGATCGCATGGGGCTAGACCCCGCTTTAATGTCTGCTCCCTTCATTACTACCGCTACAGATGTTGCAGGAGTGTTGATCTACTTGAAAACAGCTTCTTGGCTTTTAGGAAGACTGGCGTAGAATCCGACTGAGTGTTTGTACTCAAAGTTCGGGGAGCCGATCTCTGCGTAATTGATCTTTACAATTCTTAGTAGTAAGCTTTACAAAACTAAACAAATCCATGGGAACGGCAGTAGAGCCTCTTCAAGCAAAGAAAACAACTGCCGTTGCTGCTGCAAGGTCTGTATCTGATATTGATTTGGTTCGTTCTTATTTAAGAGATATTGGAAGAGTACCTTTACTGTCACATGAACAAGAAATTACTTTAGGGAGACAGGTTCAAGATCTAATGGTTCTTGAAAATATTGAATCAGAACTTGAAAGTGATTTGGGTGAAAAGCCTGAGATTAGTTTGCTTGCTGAAAAAGCGGGAATGTCTATTGTTCAACTTAAAAAGAAGCTAAAAAGTGGGCAAAGGGCAAAGGAGAGAATGGTTGCGGCCAATCTTCGTTTGGTTGTGAGTGTGGCTAAGAAATATACGAAAAGAAATATGGAACTATTAGATTTAATTCAAGAGGGAACAATTGGGTTGGTTCGAGGTGTCGAGAAATTTGATCCAACTCGTGGATATAAGTTTTCAACTTATGCTTACTGGTGGATTCGACAAGGAATTACAAGAGCAATTGCTGAAAAAAGTAGATCTATAAGACTTCCTATTCACATAACTGAAATGCTAAATAAACTTAAAAAAGGTCAACGGGAATTAAGCCAAGAACTTTCTAGAACTCCATCATTAAAAGAATTATCTGAATACGTTGAATTACCTGAAGATGATGTTAAAGACCTAATGAGCAAAGCTGGCCAGCCTGTTAGTTTGGAAACAAAAATTGGCGATGGAGAAGATACTATTTTACTGGATTTATTATCTAACGAAATTGATATGCCTTCTGAGCAGATAGAAAATGATTGTATGAAAGGAGATCTAGAAACATTGCTTGAGCAATTGCCTGAACTACAAAATCGAGTTTTAAGAATGCGCTACGGAATGGATGGTGATGATCCAATGAGTCTAACGGGGATTGGAAGAGTCCTAGGAATTAGTAGGGATAGAGTAAGAAATCTAGAGCGTGATGGCTTGAGGGGGCTTAGAAAAGCAGGTGAATCAGTTGAAGCCTATATGGTTTCTTGAATTATTTTTTCAAGAATTGGATTTACTTTTTCTGGCATTTCGTCATGAGGGCAATGCCCCGCATTAGCGATTATTTCTAAAGATCTTATACATTCAAAATTTTGACTCCACTTCTTAGCTTCTTTTACAGGCTCCCATGGGTCTTTTTCGCCCCAAATTAAATGAACTGGTTTTTCGAAATGTTCAAGTAAATCTGGAGCAAGATAATCATCGAATAGATTTATGAAACCTCTAAAAGCCTCTGGTGCTCCTTTCCTTTGAGTTGGTTGAAAAAGTATATCTATTAATTCTTCATTAACATTACTTCCGCTTGGATAGGCTACTTTTAATATCTTTCCAATAAATGTTGGATTTGCTGCATTTGTGAATAGGGTTGTACTTAACAATCTTTGTCTTACTAAAGTTTTAATGACTGGCCTAAAAAATCGCATTAATAATGATTGCTCGGCTAGCCGTTTATCATCCATTGTTCTTTGAGCACAATCAATTAATACTACCCCTAAGCATTTTTTAGATAATTTCTTTGATGTATTTAATGCTATTACTCCTCCAATTGAATTTCCTATTAATAAGACTGGTTTATTAACTACTTCTTTGCAAAAATCAAAAACTTGCTGACTCCAATTATCAAAGCAGTAATGAAAACTTTGAGAGGTTTTCTTTTCATAAGGTAAACATGAATTTGGTTGACTACTTTCTCCAAATCCCACTAAATCCAGTGCGTAGCAAGGTGCTTTAGAGCCTATACTTTTTTGATTCAGTCTCCAATGATCTTTAGATGCTCCAAAACCATGTATTAAGACTATTGCAATTGGAGAATTTATCTCTTCTCCCTCTACTTGCCAGGCAATTTGCATATTTTGCCAAGTCCAGAATTGTTTCATAATTTCTTGGTTGAAGATAGCATCATAGTTAATAATATAAATATATCTAAGAATTTATATGAATGATTATTTATTAATAAGAATTAGTTTTAGCGAACATTAATTCTTGAGTATTTATAGGTATAAAAACTTGATAATTTAATTCATTTTCATGCATGTATTAAATATATGGTCTTTCTAAATTAGTGGGGATAAAATAAGTATTATTTAAAACAAATAATAAGCCATTAGATATAATTAAAAATTTATTTTCATCTAATCCATATGTTATAAGCAAATATGTTACACCTTTGATTCTTCAAGAAATTGATTCTATTTTAGCTGATGATAGTATTGTGCGAGGTACTA
>Ga0208261_1000774_pt1 | contig 12042 bp, 8 predicted proteins | sample Knorr_S7_td_DCM__FD_185595 | JGI IMG/M metagenome (GOLD analysis project Ga0208261, IMG submission 185595) | Marine microbial communities from Southern Atlantic Ocean transect - Knorr_S7_td_DCM_ad_131m_LV_B (SPAdes) (version 3) | ecosystem: Environmental > Aquatic > Marine > Oceanic | place...
CCACTCAGTACTGATGCAGGAAGAGTAAGAACATCACCTGATTTATATCCTGTACCAACAATAGTTATTGCTACTATAACAAATCCAGTACCTGATTGAAAAACAGTAAACCTAGCACCAGTTCCAGATCCACCAGTTACAGGACGGTTTGACCAAGTTCTATTACCTCTAGCAGCATCATAAATTCCATTATGACTATAGGTTTGGATTGCACCATCAGCAGTGATGGATGTAACTGATTTCTGAGTATCAGTTATGTGGAATATACCTTCTGATCCAGTATAAATTCCAGCATTAGTATAATTTGTATTATACCTAACTGTTTTTGGACTTGGAATATCTATTATTGGATAAACTCCATTATAACGACCATCATTTCTACTTCTATCAGTTCCTACACCAAGAAGTTCTATAGTTTTTCCAACTGCACTATCGATTGATGATACACTTACAATAGCATTAGTACTCTGTGTTATGCCAGGAATTGTAACAACCATAGTGTTACCAATACCATATGCTGAACCACCGTCAACAATAGTAACTCCAGCAACTGCACCACTACCGTTAACATTAACAATCGCTGTTGCATCTTGTCCTGTCAATCCAGAACCAACAAGAGTAGCATTGTAATGTCTACGTGCTGCACCATATCCAGCACCAGCTGCATCTATTGTAAGTCCGTTAATAGAATTTAAGTTATGGTTAAACTCACTATAGACATCCGATATTCCAGTATTAGCAGATATTGCACCAGTAACAGCAAAACCTACTCTATTATCCTTAACCCAATCAATAATACCTTCTTTAGTTACACTATTGAGAGAGTTATCTACAGTAACCTTACCAATAAGACTATTAGAAGCAATAGACTTGGTTGGGTTTGGATCATTATTTTGATTATCAATATCAACTACTGGATATAAATCCTGAACATTCTGCTTAAATTTATCTGAAGAAAACTCACTTACAGTAGGAGATATATTACCAATCAAACATGTTAGATAATACACACCGTCTGATTGTTGAGGAATGTACTCTTGTATTGTCTCTACATCCTGAATAGTATAAGCAGTATCATATTCATTTCTAGATAAAACTGGAAGACCCTCAGTACGTACACCAACAGTAGCAGTATCGTAAGTTACGTTACTAAATGTTCCTGCCTTCTTAGGAATATTATATGTAAATGTCTTAGTACCAGTAATAGATTTAACATAATGATATCCATTAAATCCTGTATTACCTGCACCAGTAGTGTTCTCTGTGCTAGTTACATTCTTAATAAAGATTCTATCATCAACACTTAATTTATGAGGTGCTTCTGTAGTAACTGTTGCCTCAAGATTAGCTGTTGTGATTCCAGTAATAACTCTTGGGTTTCTATTTGAGTTGATACTTGTTATTGTTATCTCTTCATTAGGAGTAATTCCTGTTGTTGAAGATTCCTGAAGAACATAATTCTTCTCTGGTGCTTTAGCAGTTGTATTTGAATCCTTAGGAATAACATAACGTAACTTATAGATTCTATCAGTTAGACCACGAGTTTCAGAAGTTCTTGAAACATAAAGTGATGCATTATTTGCAGCAATCTCTACAGGATTATCAACTAATGCTTGGAATAATGTATTAGGATTTGCTCCTGTATCTGTAGATGCAGCACCTATAGCATACCAGTTAGAGTTGTCAGCATCATATTGAATTGGATGTCCTGCTTCTCCTGGTAATTTATCAGTGACTCTACTGACAAGAGATATTATACCACCACCATTAGCATTCTTAATGTCAATAGGAACAGGAGTAGATGCAACAGCATCATTAAGAGACTTAGCCAACTTAACAACTTTGGCATTACCTGTAGTAATAATATAATATAATCCTTCACTCTCTAAACCATCAGGAATAATACCATTATCACTTAGCAGTCTTACCTTCTCACCAGCAATAAAAGTATGATTCTCAGTCAAAGTTAATGAATCATTACCAGAAGAAGGATCAATTGTATCTACAAAAAATTCTTTCTTAGCAGCAGGTCCATCAGTATTACCTGGAATCTGCATGAGAAGAGGTGTAGAATATGTGTAGTTATTTCCACCAAGGTTTACACCAAGATACAACTGTTCGTTTTCCTTTGAACCTATTCTGTAACCACCACTAATATTTGATGGTGGGTTGTTCTTATCTGTATCTCCTTCCAAATATAATATTGAAGTAGTAGCACTACCAACAGTAGGATTAGTAGTTAATCCAACGTTAATAGTCTTCCAAAGAACATTAAATGGTTTCTCTTGTAAATCTTTTGGAGGTACAATGTGGGTTATATATCCATTATCGTCTCTTCTAAACGCTGTCTTCTTAAATCCTTTAGATATTAATGACTTAGCACCAAAGTTTGAGTTAGAGTTAGTGATTGACTGATCAGAACCACCCTCAGAAAGGAACTGATTATAGAATCCAATAGCGAATACAGAAACTGCCTGAATAAATGCATCATTAGATGCTTTAACATGATAGTTTCCATACTTTGGATTATAAACTGCATTCTGATTTATATACAGAGGCAGTTTTGCTGTAGCAGCATCATTTGGCCCTTCAAACTGGCCAGAATCCTCATTATAAATTAGGAATGCATTGTCATCCTTCTGCAATCCAATACCAGTGAACTGAGCAACAACCATAGACTTAAATCCTGTTGCCTTTGCTCCGTCAGCATGTAATCCACACATACCATAGGTGGATCTGAGTGAACAGTTAAAGATATATGGTGAAGCACCTGTTACATTATCAGGTTCAACAACAACTTGACCACTTGAAGGTGCAATATTTGTATCTGATGGTACTGATGGTAATAGATATGTAAATTTCCTTTCACTAGTGATGCCAGTTACTGCTGCTGCTCTGTTGTATAGTGCAGATGATATACCTGTAATACGAACTGTATCATCTACAGATAATGAATGAGCTAACTGAGTATCAACACTGATCTCATTGTTGACTGCAGTAACTCTAATGATCTTAAGATTATCTTCTCTTAGGTCACCAACAATTTTAAATTCTGGACTGTTAGGTTCAAAGTCTTCCGAACCTGGGAAGTTAGTGATCTGTCTATTGCCAGTAGTCTGACCATAAGCATTCATCAACTTGAAATAATATTGAGCAAGGTCTGTCAACCCAGTCAAATCTTTAGCATTTACACCATCCGCATACTCAAATACAGTTAATTTATGATGTGATCTATTTGGAGATGCTTTCAGTGTAAAGTCTTTGTTATAATAAACTGATTTATCTGCATCAAAAATAGAGAACTGCCAGAAATAACAACCACCAGTTACTTTAAATATTGAAGTACTGGGTACATAATCACCTGCAGTCTCATCTATTTTGGTAGGATCTGGAACATAAAGTGGTTTAACTTTCGTCTTTCTTAAATCTAAACCAACTATTGATGTACCTTTAGGAACTATAACACCACCATCAACAGAGTTAAACTTATACAGTGCATTATTAGAATTATCTAAATCAAATATAGTAGAGTTTGTTAACTCAATATTGGCAGCTACTTCATTACCATTTACATCATAGTAATCTGCTAAAGATGCATCCTGTTTAATTGAAAGTCCAGGCCTGTTATCAACATAATGTGTTCCTGGATATAATAAAATGGTTGTCTTATCGTATCTATCGTTATTCGCACCAGTTTGATATGAAAATCTCGCTGCTTCCAGCAACGCTCTTTGAATAGTAACAAAGGGTCTCGTTAAAGAATTACCTTTGTTATCAAAACTGTCAGTTGCGTCTAAATCAGATGGGTTTACATAAAGAATATTACCATCGGTATTAATAAGAAAATTTTCTAACCTAGAAAGAGGCATTGTATTCCCACACTAATTTTTTCTTCTGACTTATTTATCACCTTAGTCAACTGGTAACTTCTCTGGGTTCTCCAATTCCAATTCAAAAACGAGTGGATGACACTCCTCTTCCATCAGATATGCATGATGATTGTATAAGTCCTCTGTGTTATATTTAGTTTCGTTATCTGCTATGATTTTAATTGCTGGTATCCACTCTTCATTCTCTACAACATCTTCTAGTTCATCATAAGTAAATGGAATACCATTTATATAATACATGAAAACTATTCGCTTATCATTATTTTGCCAATCACTGTACCAACAATAAGTTGAGTCAATAGTATACCTCATAGAGATAACATCAGTTAATTTATTTAGAAGGGGTATTTTACCAAAAAATACCCAGAATTTTTTTTACCTGATTTTAGAAACTAAAAGCTAATTTTCCTCAGTATATTTTTCTTTAAACCTTTGGAGATCATCATGATCAAATTTTATTTCACCTGTCACTTCTAATAGTTTAACTTGTGCTACTGACTCAACACATGTCCAATATGTTTCTCCACTCACACCAAAGTGATCACAGAAATACTGTGCCATGTCCTCCTGTAAATCTTGAAGATCTCTTAAAGCTTCTCTCTGTATTTCCATGTGAATGCCTTACACTAAATTAGTATACCACATACTAAAGGGTCTGTCAATTAAAAAACTCACTAAAGTCACCTGCTAATAACTGGTTCATTTGATGTGTTAGTTTAGCAATCTCTTCTCTATTGAATGCTGCTCCTTGTAACATACCCCATGCTCTCAGTTCCTTTTCATCCCTGACCTTACGTAATGCATCAGATTGTGCTGCATAACTCACCATTCTTGGTTCATTTCTTGCAATGACTGCATCTCTTGCTGCTTCTGCTGCTGCAATAGTAGCATTGTAAGGTGCTTCATCTGGAACAGAAACAAATTGTGATTGTGTACTCTCGTATCCTGGAGGAGTAGTACCATATACTACAACTTGTCTACCTTCTGCTGCCCAATAAACATCACCATCAGGATCAGTAACTACAGGCCAAACAGCACCAGGTACTGCACCCTCATAATATATTGCTGCACCTGCACCTTGATCTGGTTCTTGATCTATACATTCCCTACGACCACCACCAACATTAAAACAAGCTGCCCTAATTTGATGCCAAGAAAATGGTCCTACAGGATGACCATTATTAATAATCTCAACACTATGTCCTATTCCTAAATTATTATTACCAATGAGTCCTATATTAACTGGATCGATAGGATTCTTTTCATAATCAAAATCTGTATCTGGATCTTCTGCAGTACGAATAGAGTAAAACTGTTCTCTAAATGCACTCTCAGTTGCTGATGTACTTAAGAAAAGAGCTGGTGCTACTGTCATAATACCAACATGAAATCTTGCACTAGACATACCAACTAATGCATTATTACTAAGAACAAATGTATAAACATCCTTAGTTACAGTTACAACCTTACCTGCATTAGGGCCAGTATCTGAAATTAAAGAGTACGTTGTAGATCCTGTTCCATAATCAGTAACAATAGTATTATCTGGTAGGATACCAGTCATGGCAATACCACTACCTATAGGTATTGCATCTGTACTTCCAATTCCAACTCGTTTTAATATGTTAGATCCACCTGTTATATTACCAACAACTGATGTACTTATCCCTGTTGGTGTATCTGTTGTTCCAATACCAACAACCTTTGGCAGATTACCCAAGTCAAATACACTTGGTGCATCTATTCCATCAGTTATCTCATCACCAATTTGAATATTATCAAACTCAGAAACTTCTCCTCCTACAAATCCCAAACCAGTAGAACCTAGTCCTATGTTACCTGTAAATCCAGCAATTAAATTGGAACCATAATCTCTATTCAATGGTTTCTGATAAAACTTTAATCCATAATAACCAGCTACGATTGGTGTTCTTTTTTCAACAACATATGCTACTCCATCTTCATCATCATCATTTTCAAAACGACCATCCACTACCCAATGTATATCACTTCTACATCCTGCACTAATCCGTGCATCATATGCTGCTTTAACTTTATCAATCTCATCATTAATTTCTTTTGCTAATGGAGGTACATTTTCATCAATCTTTTTAATTATTTCATCAATCTTATCAATCTCAATATCCATAAAGGAAAGTTGATCTAGCATCATCTCTCTTTCCTTTGTCTTAAGTTCTATATTCTCTGCCAGATCATCAATTATTTCCTGTATAGTATCCTGAGAAGGTTTTATTAATTCCGACACTACTACTTACCTCCTTTCCTATCATAATGATATCCAGCAATAGAATATTGATCATTATCACCAGGATAATCTTTAGGACTCTCTCCATCATATACTACATGCAACTTCTCAGTATGATCATCTGGATTGATATGACGAGCAGCAGTTATATGATATGAACAATGGATAGGCCCACCAGCATTATTTCTAACAATAATATTCTTACCCCATTCCATTTTCTGTACAAAGAGTTCTTGGAATGTTCCTATTGGTGTTAGTTGAACTGTAATACTTTCCATGTCAACAAGACCTTGCCAGTAGTCTGGAATCTCAATAACATTCTTACCACCACCTAAGACTCCACGAACATAAACAGCAGACTCTGGGCCTTCAACACATATATGTCTTACTCTCTTTCCTTTTACAGTAGGATGTGGAACATCAAAACCTTTATTACCTGTACATCTACCAAAGACTAAAGGTATTTTTGCTAATCCAAATTTTGCTATTGGTGCTCTGATAATTGCATTGTCCATATCAGGGCCATTAGTAATCTCAATAGCCTGTTTCAGGTCAACACCATTCTTAAGACTCAATGCATTCTTAATTGCTAATCCAAACTTAGTAGTCACACCATAGTGAAAGGTTGCTCCAATAAAATTAGTGATACCAATCATATTAGAGATACCCATTACCTCAAGAGAGAATGGAAGTGCAACACCAGGTGGAGCAATTGGTGGGCCTATATTAACTGCTGCTCTTGCAGAACCAAATTGTAATGTACCTCCAAAGAAACTTACTCCAGAATTAACTAACGTTCCTGGATTAAGTCCCACATTACCAAAGGTTGCTAGAGATGTATCTAATAAACCTAAGCGTAATTTATTGTATTGTCCAAAACCATTTCTCATTTTAAATTAACTCCAAATACTTGCTCTTTTTAGAATGTCAGTGATGTTAAGTAACTTACTCATTATATCACCATTTAATACTTCATCGTCACCATTAGAAATTTCAACTGATGTCATTTCAGAATGGATCATTGTATTGCCACCAAGGAATGATAGATCCATCTTAGCAACAAACTCTGTGTTCGTTGAATCGACTTTAAAGTTAGGACTACTTATGCTAACTTGTTTCTTTCCATTGATAGATACAGTTCCATCACCACTGTTAGTGTTTATTTTAACATTATTTCCTTCTAAAATCAAGTCTCCATTCATTGCTCTCAAATATATAACACCATTGTCTGCATGTATTCCAATAGCAAGAGCATCACTAGTAGTTTCATAACCAGACATTATCTCCATAGATTTATTAGATTTTAATTTACCATTACCTTGTTTATAAAAAGAAAAACCTTGTGCAGTATCTGTACTCAAAGCAAACTCTCCTACTCCATGACCCAAGGTATCATAGTTAGAAATTATTTCAAATCCAGGTCTAGCCATCCTGAAGTATTCTTTCACCTCCTCCTTAACTAAAGATTGGATTTCTTCTTTTGATAAACCTTTACTTTCTTCAGACATTAGACACAATCAATAACACTTGTTATACCTACTAATGGTTTCACAGAATCATCTACTCTAGATTGACTAGTTTCACTCATTAATGGAACAAACTCTGCACCAAAACCAGTATTTGTATTTATTCTGATTGTTGGTGTTCCAGTAAATTCATAATTAAAATCAGTTGGTATTGGAATAAATCCAGAAAAACTACCATTAGGAGTCAATCTGATATCACCTATAGTAGTTGTTCCCGTTCCTGTTCCACCATTCCCTTTTCCAGTAAATGAAATCCAAATATCATCGTCACCAGATGGTGGTAAACCATCACCAAAGTTTCCATTAATATCCCAATGATCATCGCCCAAGATTTCGTCAGGGCCAGGAAGCCAATAACCAGTTGTAGTATCTTTAATTAAACCATCAGGGGGAGTACCAGTACCATTTTCAATTATAATTTGATCTCCAGGAGTATATCCAACTCCTGGATTTACAGGAATGATTCCAGTAATAACTCCCACTGCCCCTCCACCACAATAACCAGAACCTGTAGATGTTACAACAACACTAGTGATACTACCACCAACACTAACTATTGGTTTTGCCTGAGCTCCTGAACCATAATTAGTTTTGTCTATAATAGCAACACTTGTATCCTTATCATATCCAAAACCACTATTCAAAACTTCAACAGAGAATACTTTACCACCAACTCCAACAGTTGCTTCCAACTCTGCACCAACACCTTTGCCAGTTACTTCTGCTTTTGGTGGTATACATTTATCATATGTAAATCCTGGAGGCATAGAAATTATATCATCTTGATTTGTTGGAGTATTAGTTTTCTTATTACATTCATCAAACTCTACACTCATATTACCAAACAATGACATCAATGAAAGACCACTTTCAAGAGATCCTAAACCACCATTCTTCATCTTAGAAGCATCCTTTCCTGCTAATTTTTGAACTCCTTTTATAATAGTAAGAACACTTACACCATAAACCTCATCATCCTTTACTGTATCTAAGTCACCACCAGCAATTGCCTTTGCTAATTTATTCGAATCCATATAGTCATCAACTTTATCTAACTTCTTTTGTATTCCTTTAAATATATCTGCTTTATCTAATGTTTCCTGCCATTTATCTGCTTTAACTTTTAGTGCTGAGTTTCTTGATGATACCCATTCACTTGGTTTATCACACTTAAGAGTATCACAATCAATAAAAGAAAATATTTTTCTTGCTAAGTTACTAACTTTAGATAGAACACCTTTAATATTTGCTAACCCACCAGTCAACCAATCAATACCCTTCAAAATAGGACCAGTAAGATCCTCAATCAAATCCATTGCCTTTGCTAAGATACCAGATACAAACTGTTGTGCTGCACAGAAAGGAGCATTAACAGTATTACCAATTAAATTATTAAGCATATTGGCAAGGAAGTCTTCCAACTTACCCATCACATTACCAAACACACAATAAAGTAATGCAAGTATCTTCTTCGTTGCTTTAGATGCTAAAGGGCCTAAGAAAAAGTCTGCTGGATTAATCTTCTTTTGTAGAGCAGAGAAGATTTTAAACATACTAAGAACTTTAGATATCAATCCATCTCTAAGGTTATTGATAACACCTTTGACGATACCTGCAATTTGTTTTGAGATACTCTGAATCTTGTATCTCATATCAATCAATTTGTTAGTAATGGGATCAATAAATTCACCCAATGCACTCTCAAGACCATTAGTAAACGTAATAAAATCCTGAATAGTTTGAGTCATCTGACCAATAGCATCATCACCACAAAGACTTGGTGGCATCCAAGATTTAGTTGTATCTTTTTCTAAAGCATCAGCTGCAGCTGAACTACGTCCCTTAGGAAAATATGCACTTGCACTTTTATCAAGTGTTCCTTGTATAGCATCACCAACATCAGTTGCAATGTCAGTTAGTTTCTTTACTTTACCAGTAATTGCTGGTGACTTTTTAGATACTGATTCAGTAAGTACAGTTGCTCTTTTTGTTGGAGTAACTTTACCTCCTGGAAGGCCTGTGAATGGTTTAAAACCAGAGGTTCCTTCCTCAAATAAATCATCTTCTTCAATCATATTTCTAACTTCTGCATGTTTATGTAAGAGTCCTAGTATCACTGGTTGTTGTGCTTCTTCACCATCAAGAAAGAATCCAATACATGTCTCTCCTCCAGCAAGACACATAGTATCTCCAAGACCACCTTGACCACTTCCAGTAATAGGATCCATTAAAACATGAGCCCAAGGAAGTTCTTCTTCTCTCAAAGAATTATCCCAAGGGTGATACCCAATTATTCTTACCTTACATCTCTGTGCTATTTTACTGTCCTGAGAAAGTGCTACGTTAGCATCTTTCCAATACTTAGAATGGGCAACTCTACCTATCCACCAGGAAAAGCCGTCCCTTCCAATCGCACCAGACTTTAATAGCGATTCATCTATCATTCGTCATAAACCCTACATTCGAAAGCATCTGGATGGTTATCACAATAAACTTCAAGATGTTGATCTTGATGTCTTGTATGATAGTCATTGATTGCACCATCATTTGAATTAACTTCATCTCCTTCATGATATTTGTCGTACTCAGCATGAACATCTTTCAGATCTGCTTCAGTATATTCAAGCATACCATGATTTACATGCTCCTTACGATCCTTTGGATCTAAGTAAACCTCATGTTCTAGGTCGTGTTTGATTGTCATAAGTAAGTCCTCCTAATCGATTCCATAAGAGTCTCTCATTAATTTGAGAGAAGTTGTGTTTTGGTTTGGCACAAAAGAATGCCTTAGTTCCCTGATCAAATAGTATCCACTTGTTTCTGGATCAGATTCTGAGTTTTCAGTATTCCTTTTAGGAAAGTAACACTTAACAATGTCTCCAACCTTTAAGTGAATGTTACATGGAACTAAAATATTTAGTGCTTGTTGGAATAATAAGTTATATCTTGAAAAAGATTTCGCCATATCAGCCTTATCTCTTCCACTAGACAACAGTGCTGCATTAGATGCATAGTTCTGAAATGGTTGATCTAATGTACCCTGATCAGATACTGTTGACAGTACTCTGGATGGAGATTTACCAAACAATTGTACATCTGGGGGAATACCATCAGTACCTAATGTTTCTGCGTTCTCCATCTGTTCAGTAAGATTATAATTATAGCGTGAAAGTTCGTTTGTGACAACATCATAATGATATGTTAGATTGGAATACATACCAACTCGTAATGATTTCCTAACATCAACAGTTCTATCCCAAAAGAACTTAAGAATGTCACCGTACATTCCTCTACTATTAAATCCTGCATTCTGTTCAACCACTCCAGTATGAACATAAGTAAAAATAGTATCATCTTCATCAGCACTATCTTCACTCTTTGTTCTAGAAACTAACTGATCAATACTTCTAAAATTAAACCCATCTTGATTCTCATAGAATAGATATCCACCAGTACCATTTGCTTTTTCTCCATCTTCATCTTCACCTTTTTTAGCTGCACCAAGTTTTGATATAGATTTTGGAGCTAACCATTGTATAGTATGAAATGGTTTCTTCATATTACCAATAAAGGTATATGAATTATATGTTGGTTCTATTATATTTTCCTTTGTTGTTTTTAAAATATCCTGTAAAATATCATGCACATGAGTATCAATTGTAGTTCTATGAAATTTCCTTTTACATCTTACCGTTTCATTGACCATGAATTCTTTAGATATTAAATGTAATGTAAAAGTCTCTCGTAATTTATCAGAATTCATTCCACTTACTTTATAAACATACATTGCATAGGCACCTCTCCTTTCAAAACGAGTTCCATCAGGAGATTTAATATCAATCTCTACTCTCTCTCCTCCACGTATCGGAACCTCATTAAAAATACTACTACTAGAATATACTTCTAACTCAATAGCAACACATGGTTCTAATATACTTTCAAAATAAGATACACCTAATATAGAATTAGTTAAATCAAAAGGTTTTTTATTAACATTATCTACTGTATCACCTTCCTCATCAACATCCATATCAGTAGTCCATTCTGTCACTGTACCCATAACATCTTCATCTTCACCAACAGGATGAATGGTTACTTCATCAATAGTATATCCTGCTACTAAATTAGCATCACTAGGAAACCTATCGTTAGAACTACTAGCAGTTGAAGAATTTGTCATTTTGATGCAAGTTTTGTAAGAAGTATATTAGACCACACACTATTTACCAACTCACTTTCGGATTGATTAGCAACAACAAGACCACCACCACCTCCTCCACCAACAGGTATTGGTATCATTCCACCACCCTGACCTGGATTCATAGGTGGAGATTGTTGTGTTATAAAGATTGTATCCTCA
>Ga0208261_1000775_pt1 | contig 12025 bp, 6 predicted proteins | sample Knorr_S7_td_DCM__FD_185595 | JGI IMG/M metagenome (GOLD analysis project Ga0208261, IMG submission 185595) | Marine microbial communities from Southern Atlantic Ocean transect - Knorr_S7_td_DCM_ad_131m_LV_B (SPAdes) (version 3) | ecosystem: Environmental > Aquatic > Marine > Oceanic | place...
CCCGATCCATTCATTTTTATTAAATGAATATTTGCAAACTCATCCATAGTCATTAATCGACCATTTGATTTCCAATATTCTTTTTCTTGTTCAAACACCAAGCTTAACCCTTCATTTGTTGCCGCCCCAACAACGGTAGGGCCAATCTCACACCACCTAGGTCTAGGCGCATAGTGAATAAAATCAATGCCCGAATAGGAGGCCATGTCTTTTAGCCTTATTGATGGTTTATCCTGCGCAAATACAATATTATGGAAGGTTGCGCTTAGGACAAACGTTAGCAATGTATATATTAAATAAGTATTTATTTTTGTTTTAGCCATAAGATCATATAGAAATAATTTACTAGTTAGGACGATTATGCGCTTCATTTATAATAGAATTTATTTTTTGATCTTCCGTTACCATGTCAGACAAAGGAATGAAATCAAATTCAATGGAGTTCACAGTGTTTTCCAGTTCTTTTCTAGCAGCCTGAAGCTCAAGTTTTATGCGTTTAATTTTTTGCGCCATATTGTAATTTCCTGAATACATTTCTTCTAAACTTATTGATGCCCCACCGTGAAGAAGGTCTAAAGTTTCATCAATAAACTTTTCTCGCTCAAGAAGCATGCTTATATCATTTAGTGAGGAGTCAACATGGCCTATATTAATTTTAAGCGACACAATTGACTGTCCATTTTCACCAACATTATATATAAACGCCCCGCTCTTTTTAGATCTCATTTTTCTAGGGATCTCTTTATGCCCACTAAGAAATATGAAATCAGCCTCTTGTAAGTTTTCTTTTAATTGTATGCATTTTTCATAGGGACCATTAAACATTATGACCTGATACCTGGTTTTTTTTGATAACTTTTTTAAAATATTATTTCCTGCTACAATCGGATCAGAAAATGTGAATTCTGCATTTTGTTTGCTATTGTCTGTTAACCCAATTATTCCAATTTTGAACTTATCTTTTTCAATAATGGTGTATGGTTTAAAAGCTAGTTTTCCAGATTTTTTTTCATATATATTTGATGATATAAAAGGAAAATTAGCAAGTTTTATTATAGAGTTTATATTGTCCACATTAGACAAATCTTCAACGCCAACATTAAATGCATTATAACCAATTTGATTGTAGCACTTTATAAGAGTTTTTGCGTTAGTATTATCTATAAATAAATTCCCGGCATCCAGAATAATTGGGCTTACATCATCTTTAACCTTATTAATATAAGTAGATCGCCTAGCCACCCCGCCCAAACTTCCTCTACGCATTTTTTTTGGATATAACTCACCTTGAACATTACCAGTAACAAGAAAAGAAAAATTACCAGAAGCGACATTTCTGTCATCGCAAGAAAATGACACAATAATTATGAACAAACATATTTTATTTTTCCACATATATCAGAATTAAGATTTAATTATTTTTAATTTTATTCAAATATTTAATTGCAGAAATATTATCTGGTTGATATTTCAGCGCTCGCTCCCATGAGTAAATTGCATTTTCTTTTTGATTGGCCAGGGCATATACAACCCCCATGTTTAACCATATATCTATTAACTCAGGATTTTTATCTACAATATAATTGTATGTGTCTAGGGCTTTAATAGTATCTTTCTGTAACAAATAAAGATTTGCAACATTATTCCATATATCATAATTATCTGGATCAAGATATAGAGCAACTTTATATGAATGCATTGAATCGTTAAACCTGCCCACTTTTCTAAGAGCAAAGGCTAAAGCCGCATAGGAATAAGGATCATCTGGTAATGCTCTTATAGTGTTTTCTAAGTGGTCAATTTTTGCTTGATTTGCACGAATCTTTTCTGATTCATCTAAATATTGTTGGCCTTCAACCTTTTGGCCGGATTGGATTAAAGCTCTTCCTAAATTATAGTGGGCGCCGTGATGCCATGGCCACTCTTTAATTATTTCTCTAAGACTATATATTGCTTCCTTTCCCCTATCCATTTGCACAAGAATGGTGCTATAAACATATTGATATTCTAAATTATTGGGTTCCAGAGCATAGGCCCGACTTGCAAGCTGTAAGGCCTTATTAAGGCTACCCTCATCTTCTTCAAGTTGCGCCAGGTTTAAATAAGCAGACGCATAATTATTATTTATATCTATTGAATGCTGAAAACAAATTCTTGCGCTATCTGTTTTCCCAAGCTCAACATACGCTCTTCCTAGGGCCCTAAATGGTATACTCGTTTTATTTTTAATTATTTCCTTTTTATAATATTCGACAGCTTGGCTAAAGTTTTGCTGCCTAAAAGCATTATTCCCCAGGTTATTCCAAGCGCCGATATAATCAGGGTTGATATTAATTGTGTAATTATAAGCTTGATCGGCTTTAGAAAACCTTCCAAGCTCTGAATATATTCGACCTTTAAAAAAATATACATCATCTTTTTTTATAGCATATAATTCTGCACTATCTGCTAAGGCCAGCGCCCTTTTAAAATCATGTTTTTTTAAAAACTTATTTCCCTCCATTAAAAAATAATCTGCCATGGGGCTTCTTTTTTTATATTTATTTTTAATTGGTGTTTTGTCGTTAGCGCATGAAAACACAATTAACAGCATAAGACCAATTCGCATGAAGCAATTAATTTTCATTGCTCTCTACCAGCAGTATTTCTTGTGAAGATTCAATATCTAAAAAAATATCCGTTTTATTATTTGGCCAATATACATATAGGCTGTCAACAGCGCGATTTTCACCGAGACCAAATGTTATAGTTGTTTCAGAATGGGACATAAAGCTTGATCCCGTTTTAACTTTTCTAGTCATACGACCATCTTTTGTTATTGCAATTAGTTTTGTTCCTACACCATCACGATTGCTATTAATTGATTTAATTTTTACCCTTAAATAATTATTGAAATTATTGTTTTTAATAAGATGAGCAGGGCCATTGTTTTCTGTTACTAAAATATCTAATGTGCCATTATTATCATAGTCTGCATATGCTGCGCCCCTGCCTACAATTGGCGTAGAAAGAGGACCGCCAATTAAAGGAACAACATCTTTAAAGATACCATTGCCATCATTAATAAATAAATGACCGGGCTCACGATAAAAAATTCCATCTTGTGTTTCCTCAATTCCCATTTGAACATGTCCATTTGCGGTATATAAATCTAAATCTCCATCAAGATCAACATCCAAAAGAAACAATCCGAACGTTAAAGTCATAAGACTAGGTCTGCCAACTTTTGAAACCCCAGATATGTCATCAAAAAAGTTTCCATTAGAATGCTGAAAAACACTAATCATTTCTTTGGAGAAGTTCCCTACAAATATTGTTTCTTTTTCTGTTTTATCAATAATGCCAACATCAATGCCCATTCCTGCTCTCGCTCTGCCATTTTCATCATATGCAATTCCACTAATAGCCCCTATTTCATCAAACGTTCCATTTCCATTATTTAGATACAATAAATCTCTTTGCGTATCGCTTGCAACAGCCAAGTCTGGCCACCCATCATTATTGAAATCTAACTCTGCCGCTCCTAACATTTTTCCTGGGGACGGAAGAAAACCAGCAGCTTCTGTTTTATCACTAAAAGTACCGTCACCATTATTTTGATAAAACCGACTAGCCACACCATTATATAGTTCAGGAGTACAATAATTTTTTGTAGTCCCATCTAAGGTGCACCAGATATCATTTTCGGGTTTCCAATCCACATAACTACCAACAAATAAGTCAAGAAACCCATCTTTATTTGCATCAAAGAAAATTGAAGTTGTACTCCATAGAGAATCTATTTCTAGCCCGCTCCCCGCGCTTACATCTATAAAAAACCCATTATCATTTCTAAATAAATAATTATTCCATATTGTTGTGAAGAAAAAATCTTGATCATTATCATTATCATAATCTGCAATACACACCCCAAAACCATACGTGTTTATTTCACCCAAACCAGATTCATTCGTTACATTAACAAAGGTTCCATCTTTATTGTTTTTATATAAATATAAAGCAGGGGACAGATTGCTAGATTTCTCTGTCCAATCACCTCCGCCAACAAGTATTATATCTTCCCAACCATCTGAGTTATAATCAATAAATCCACACCCAGAACCCATAGATTCTGGGAACCATTTATCACCAATAGCGCCGGAAACGTGTTTAAAGTCTGCTAGCCCGGCATTAACAGTCACATTTGTAAAGCTTAATGCGCTATGAGGGCTAGAAACTTGTTTATTGCATGAGACCAATACTATAAAAGCAATTACAAAAATTCTAGCGCACATTATTTAAATTTATTGACTTAGCGTTTTTAAATATTCAATTATTGTATTGTTATTGGGTGCATGCTTTAGAGCTCTTTCCCAGGAAGCGCGAGCTTCATTTATTTTTCCTGAGCTTGCATAAACCACTCCAAGATTTTGCCAAACATCAATTATAGTAGAATCTAGCGATAAAATAGTTTGATATCTTATGATGGCTTCTAAAGTGTCTCCTAGCATCAAACTTAAGTTGGCTATATTGTTTTGAACGGCAACATTCATCGGCTTAATTGATAGCGCAACTAAAAACGCATCTTTGGCCTCCTTTGTTCTGCCCATACTATTTAATGAGTTTCCTAGATTAATCCACAACATAAATTGATCTGGGTTCATGTTTGCTAGATTGCGCCAGTTTTCTACCTCCTGCACTCCTTTTTGTAGTTCTTTTGCTTTTTGTATATAAAAATCGCTCTTTCTTTTTTCACCAACCCTAAATAAGGCTTGCCCAAGATTGTGATGCGCCCAATAATGCCAAGGCTTTTTATTAACAACTAGCTCAAAATACGGTATAGAAAGATTTGGCTGTCCGTTTAAAAGCAAAAGAGAGCCCATAAAATATTTATAATCAATATTTTCTGGCTCTAATTCAATCCCTTTTTTTGCATGGTTTATTGCCCCATTAATTTCCCCAGCATCTTTTTTAAGATGGCTTAAACGCATGTAAGCAGGGGCGAAGCCACTATTTATCTGAATTGCTTTTTCATATGAAAGATGTGCACTATCAGCCTTTCCTAAGTCTGAATATGCTTTACCTATTTGCACCATTGTTTGAGCAGAAGGGTGCTCATTCATCTCATTAAAATAATTATATATAGCTTGGGGAGCTTTGTTTTGCCTAAGGTTATTTGTACCTATATTAAACCAGGCTCCCTGATATTTATTGTCTATTGAAATTACTTGGAAATACGCATCCTCAGCCTCAGCAAATCGTGATAGTTTTGTTAACACCCTTCCTTTAAGAAAGTGAATATCTGCCAATTTTGGGTTCAAAGATATGGCGCTATCAGCTATAGATAGCGCGGCATTATAGTACCCGCCCCTAAATGCACTTTCAGCCTGAAAAATTAATCTAGCAATCTCAGGATCTGAAATATTATTACTTTGACATGAGGTAAATATAATAATAGTAATTAAATATTTTTTTATTATCATTTTGTTAACTTAAGATTTTTTTATATTTATCTTGAAGAATAATGGCTCAGAACTCTTAGGCTCTAATTAGCATTTTTTCAGGATCCCACTTAATGGGTTTTTCTTTAAGAAAGCTGGCGTTGTTAAGTATAGCTGGAGCAGCGGCTCTAAAACCACAGATGGAGTCTTCCATCTTTCCAAAAACGCAGCCCCCCTATCGCAATAACACGTTCTGGTCGATTTGATGCCATTTAAGCTGATGCCCTGCTAGCTATAATCCCCACTTAGCTTGTCGCGCACTTTTTCCAAAAGTTTTTTAGTAGCGCCGATGCCATCCATTTCGCTTAATTCAGGACCTTCATATTCTATCCCAACATATCCCCGATAACCAGCATCAAGTACAATTTTCATCATTTTGTAGTAGTCGGTATCTTTTTCATTTCCATCAGTATTAAACTCGTTACTTTTTGCGCTAACAGCTTTAGCGTATGGCATTAGCTCTTTCACACCAAGATATCTATCATACCATTCTGCGCCTTTATCATCCCATGTTCCTAAATAAAAATTGCCAAAATCTGGAAGAGTACCACAGTGCGGGTGATTAACCATCTCCATTACCCCAGAAAGCCATTTCCCATTACTAGAAAGACCTCCATGGTTTTCAACAATAACATTAATATTATGCTTGGCACCATATTCAGTTAGAGCTCTTAGCCCATCAGCAGTAAGCTTCATCTGTTCATTGTATTCACCCTTACTTTGAGCATTTACTCTAATCGAATGACAACCAAGATATTTTGCTGCATCAATCCACCTATAGTGATTTTCAACAGCTTTCATTCTTTCTGAGCTATCAGGGTCACCTAAGTATCCTTCGCCATCACACATAATTAATAAACTTTTTACCCCCTCACCATCAGCAATGTTTTTCATCTCTTTTATATATTTACCGTCACCGCCACTTTTATCTGCAAATAATTGATTAACATATTCTATTGCATCAAGCCCAAAGTCTCTTTTTGTAATTTTTGCAAAATCTAGATGATCTATTTCCCCAGAACGTATACCTTTATTTAATGACCATTCCGCTAGAGAAATTTTAAACAATGGATTATTACTATCATTGCACGATGATAGAGAAGTAACACCTACGCCCATAACGCCAACACCACTTATAATAGTTGTTGATTTTTTAAGAAATTCACGTCTGGTTTCCATAACACCTCCTTATTATTTATGGACCCATTTTTCATTTTTTTCAATTCATCGAAATTGAATTTTTACAAATCTATAATGAAATTATTTATCCACAAAATATTTACATAAATCCCAATAGGATATATACTGCCCCCAGCTTTAATATTATTATTAAATAAGATTATTATTTAGCTCAAAAACAATGAAGATCAACATCATTTATATAATATATATATTAATTATTTGTTTTTCAGGGTGTACAAAAAAACAACAAATAGATAAAAATAAATATGAACAATTGCTATCCTTCCGAAACAGCGGACTAGCCTACATTGAAGAAGAGCAATATTTAAATGCAGTTAATCAATTTAAGTCTTTTATTGATATTGCCCCTTTTGAGGCATCAGGATATGCGAATCTTGGTTGGTCATATTTGCAATTACCAGACAAGCTTGATTCAGCAGAATTCTATCTAATGGAAGCAGCAAAATTAAGTAAAAACAATAGCGATATATCATTTATAGTCGCAAAGATGTATGAGTTAACAGATAGAAAGCCCGCCGCCATAAAACAACTTCAATCAATAATAAATTATAGATCCGATCACATACTTTCTTTATATCAACTCTATGAATATTATAGAACACCGGGAGAGAGACAAAATTTAAATAAAGCAGAAAAACTGTTATTGCAGTTGCTTGAGCTTGTCCCTGGAAATATTGCTGTACATTTAAAAATGGTTGACCTTTCAATTAAGAATGGCCATCTGGAAAAGGCCCTCTTCTCATTAGAATCTATTAGACAAATCTTACCATCAATCCCAGAAGAAACTAATAGCTATTTAAATGAATCAATCCAATTGTTACGAAATAATAATCAAAAAAAATCAATGGTACAGTCTCTAATTTTTCACAACCTGCTTAAACCAACCACATTTTATAAATCAGGCATACAAGAATTAAAAGGAGGGTCTGGCCCTATTGCAGGCGCACCAATCACCAACCTTACTAATTTAAACATCTCAGAATTTTATGATAATAAAAACGCAATAAGCAGTATACAGTTTATAGATATAACAAACCAATCACGTTTAGATAGTCTAAATAATATACACGTATTGATAAGGGGGGATTATGATCTGGATGGCGATGATGATTTATTTATTTCACTTACTGATGAAAGACAGTCAACAGATCAATTAATATTAATAAATGAAAATGGGGTATTTAAAAGGATAGATGCTAAAATAAATCATCCAGGAGTTGATTATTTTGCCGTAAGTCATGATTATGATAATGATGGCCATATTGATATTATAATTATTAACTCTTTGGGAATAAAAATCTATAAAAACAATGGATTTGCTGAATTTGTAGATATGTCAAAATCATCAGGTATATATATAAATAATTATCCGAATAATATCGGGTTTTTTGATTATGATCTAGAAGGCGATTTAGATATGTATATATCCAGCAATGGAAACAACCAGTTATTTAGAAATAATTCAGATGGTACTTTTACGGATATCTCTACCGATTCTGATGTTATGGCAAATGGAGAAAACACTTTAAACCAAGTTTTTGGCGACTTTGATGATGATGGTGATGTAGATATGATAGTGCTTAATGAAAACAACTCTATTGTATACTATGATAATATAAGACAGGGATATTTTAGAGATTTGACTAAAAATTCCGGTCTATCCCACAATGGAAAACCAAGCAGTATTAATGTAGCAGATTATAACAATGATGGATATTTAGATATTTATATTTCTGATTTAGAAGGTAGCCATTCTTTGTATAAAAATAATGGAGAAGGCCGTTTTATTTATGATAGTAAATTTCTTCAAACAAATAACTTTTTAAGGGGTTTTTCCGCACAGCACTCGGAGTTTGCAGATATAGATAATGATGGCCATTTAGATATTATTATTGCTGGAGGACCTATAAAAGAATCAATAAAACATAGAGGAATAATCTTATTGCACAATAATGGAACTGGAGAATTTAATGATGTCTCGAGCTCATTACCTTTGATAGAGCACCCTGTTAATAATATTGTATCAAGTGATTTTGATAATGATGGCGATATAGATCTTATTCTGCTTCAAAATAATAATTCGATAGTTTTAAGAAATGATGGAGGTAACCTTAATAACTATCTGAAAGTTCGGCTTGCAGGTTTGCGAGCAGGAAGTAGCAAAAATAATTATTTTGGCATTGGGTCAAAATTAGAACTGAAAGCAGGCGGTTTATATCAGATGCGCTCAGTAAGTAGAGCAGTAAGTCATTTTGGAATAGGGGATAGGTCTCAAGGTGATGTTATCAGAGTTTTATGGAGTAATGGTGTACCACAAAACCATCTAAACCCCAAAAAAAATCAAATGATTGTTGAGACGCAAATTTTAAAGGGTTCATGCCCATATTTGTTTGCATGGGATGGGTCTAAATTTGATTTTGTAACAGATGTATTATGGCCAAGCGCTCTTGGGATGCCTTTAGGGATTATGGCTGGAGAAAAATTATTTGCTTTTCCAAACTCAACGGATGAGTATTTAAAAGTATCTGGAAATAGCGTAAAACCAAGAAACGGCTGTTATGAATTAAATTTTACTACTGAATTATGGGAAACTCCATATCTAGATAATATAAAATTAATGGTTGTTGATCACCCTGATAGTATTGATATATATATTAACGAGAAATTTACACCGCCACCATATCCACCATTTCGCATCTATAGAGTAAGCAATAAGATATCTCCTATTGGCGCTATTGACAATTTAGGCAATGATCTTCGTAATGCATTATTGTTGCCAGATAAAATATATACGAACCACTTAACACCATCAGCTTACCAGGGGATAACAGAAGCACATGATATGATTTTAGATTTTGGGGATTTAGAAAACCTTGACTCAGTATATTTATTTATGAAAGGGTGGTTGTTCCCAACAGATGCAAGCATAAATGTTAATGTCTCTCAATCTGGCATCACAAATTTATTGTTTCCAAGTCTTCAAGTTGTCAATAAAGATGGAGAATGGGAAAGCGTTTATGATAATATTGGTTTTCCAAAAGGTAAGAATAAAACCATAATTGTCAACTTATCTGATAAGTTTATTTCTGACGATTATAGAATACGAATACAAACTAATATGCAAATTTATTGGGATCATATATTTATTTCTTCTGATGTAAGCAATAAGAATATTACCATTAGTGAATTGCAACCCATCTATGCAAATCTTCACTATAGGGGATTTTCAGAAATTTCAAAAGAAAACTTCAGTAGCCCCCACATACCAGATTATTATAATATAGTCACTAAGCAAAAATGGCGAGATCTAACCGGGCGCTACACGAAATATGGAGATATTCTATCCTTATTATTAAAATCAGATAATAAGTATGTAATTATGAATTCTGGAGATGAAATTTCTCTAAAATTTCCTGAAACATCCTTAGATAAACTATCAAATGGATGGGAAAGGGATTTTTTATTTTATAATGATGGATGGTTAAAGGATGGTGACTTAAATACCGCGCAAGGTCAAACAGCTTCTCCGTTACCATTCCATGGAATGCTTTCTTATCCTCCCAAATCAAATGATTCATTATCCATTGACAATAACCACAACAAATATATGAAAACTTATAATACTAGAAATATATCAACTAATTCATTTAAAAACGAAATACGCAATTACAATGCAAACAAATAAGACTATGGTAATCCAAATGATATATAACAATCTCCAGGTTTTGTTCCCATTTTCCCCCCACCGCTAAATATTGAAATACAAATACCAATAATGATAACATGGTTTTTTGTTATCATTTTATTTTATTAGACAGCTCAATTTCTCCAAAACCCTCTTTTATAAGCATCTCTTTATTTATTTCTATATCAAAATATGTTTCCTTTTTACCGCTTGGCCAATATATTGAAAGAGAATCAATCATATCATGATCACCAAGGCCAAACGTAGCAGTTTTCTCAGATTGAGAAAGATAGCTAGAGCCGGTACGAATTAAACGTTCTATTTTATTTTCATTAATATATAACAACACTTTTGAGCCAATACCATCTTTATTGCTCTTTACCCCTAAAAGATTAACTCGCAGATAGTTTTTTGATTCTGAATCATTTCTCCACAAATGAGCTGGCCCATTGTTTTCTGTAAGCAGTAAATCCTGATCCCCATCTTTATCATAATCGCCTATAGCTACACCACGAACCACCATTTTATTATTTATAATACCGGTAATTTTCTCATTTGCAATTGAAAAGGCTCCATCACCATTATTTAAAAATAATTGAGACACCTGCTTATAAGTAATTCCATCTTGATTTTTTGTGCGCACTGGGTAAACATGCCCATTTCCTATAAATAAATCCAGATCACTATCCATATCTACATCAAAAAGAACAAGCCCAAATGTTAAAGAAGGAAAGCTTGGCCTACCTACTTTTGATATCGCAGCACGATCGTTAAACCAACCCTTATCAGAATAACTATAAACACCAACCATTTCATTAGAAAAGTTTCCAATAAATATAGTTGTGTTCCCACTGCTATCTACAACCCCTGCATCAATACCCATTCCTGCACGAGCTTCACCGTTTTCCCCGTATGCCATACCAAGCTCTGTTCCTACTTCTTCAAAAACACCACCTGGATTATTTTTATATAATAAATCGCGCTCCCCATCATTCGCCACAGCTAGATCTAACCAGCCATCATTATTATAATCCATCAACGCCACCCCTAGAGATTTCCCTGGTGCAGGTAAAAACCCTGCTTTTGTAGTATAATCGCTAAAAGTTCCATCCCCATTATTATGATAAAACTTACTTGGTAAACCAGTATACATTTCTGGGGGACAATACACTTTAGTTTTGCTGTCCAATGAACACCAAAGATCACTTAAAGGAGACCATGTAGCATAGTTACCGACATACAAATCAAGCCACCCATCTTTGTCAGCATCAAAAAAAATTGCTGAACTGCTCCATTCAATTATATTGCCTAGCCCAGAAGCATTTGAAACGTTAACAAAGTATCCCCCCTTGTTATTTAATAAAATATTTCTATTTAGCGTAGTTAGGAACACATCTTCATCTCCATCGTTATCATAATCAGCAGCAACTATCCCCAACCCATATGCCTCAATTTTCCCAAGCCCACTTTGCTCTGTAACATTTGAAAAAGTTCCATCTTTATTATTTTTATATAACCACAAGGTATTTATGTCTCGCTTGGTATAGCCCTTCCAAGCCCCTCCGCCTATTAAAAGAATATCTAACCAACCGTCACTATTATAATCGATAAAACCTCCGCCCGCCCCCATTTGCTCTGGAAACCACATTTTCCCAAA
>Ga0208261_1000777_pt1 | contig 12014 bp, 13 predicted proteins | sample Knorr_S7_td_DCM__FD_185595 | JGI IMG/M metagenome (GOLD analysis project Ga0208261, IMG submission 185595) | Marine microbial communities from Southern Atlantic Ocean transect - Knorr_S7_td_DCM_ad_131m_LV_B (SPAdes) (version 3) | ecosystem: Environmental > Aquatic > Marine > Oceanic | place...
CAATAACTTTTTCTTCTCTTTTTAGGTCAATAATATTTTTCTTTGAGTTTTTGTACTTACCAATATTTTTAACTATTTCTGCTCTTTGTCTTAATAAATCCAGAATACCATCATCAAGAAGATTAATTTTTTTACGTAAATTAACTAATTTTTTGTTTTTCATAAATATGAAAGTGTCTTTACAAAGTATCTTGAAAGAAATCAAAATAAACCAGTTTTTATTGATAAAATGATGATTTATTGACTAAAAAACATATATCCTCTAAATACCCCTCTACACCGATTTGAAGCAGCTTGCGGGTGTGTATCAAACAGCTAAAGCGTGGTACTTATCCTAAATTGAGTTGTAAAAATTGGCTTTTATAAGAAAATGATAGAAGCAAAATTAAATACTAATAAAGAAAGAGATTGTGAAATAGCAAGTTTTAAAAATGTAAATTTGAAACTTTCTTCAGGTAATATTCTTAAAAATTTTGATATCGCATATAAAACTTTTGGCAAGTTAAATATAGATAAATCAAATGCAATACTTATTTGTCATGCTTTGACAGGTGACCAATATGTTACAGGTTTAAATCCAATTACTGGTAAAGATGGTTGGTGGTCACGTATGGTAGGGCCAAACAAGCCAATAGATACAAATAAATTTTTTGTGATTTGTTCAAATGTTTTAGGAGGATGTGCAGGTTCTACAGGTCCAAAAGAATTAGATCCTATAGATAAAAAAATTTATGGTGGAAATTTTCCATCAGTTACAATTAAGGATATGGTTAAAGCACAAGTTTATTTAATTGATGCCTTAAAGATAAATAAATTATTTTCTGTAGTTGGTGGTTCAATGGGTGCTATGCAGGCATTACAATGGTCAATAGATTATCCTGATAGGATTGAAACAATTATTCATATCGCAGGTGCACTTAAACATTCTGCACAAAACATTGCATTTCATGAAGTTGGACGTCAAGCAATAATGAATGATCCACTGTGGCATAAAGGCAATTATATTTTAAAAGGTTCTATTCCAGAAAGAGGTCTTTCAGTTGCTAGAATGATAGCTCATATAACTTATTTGTCAGAAAACGCGATGCATAGAAAATTTGGTAGGAAACTTCAATCAAGAGATATTATATCTTTTGGTTTTGATGCAGATTTTCAAATTGAAAGTTACCTCCGTTATCAAGGCAGATCATTTGTAGAAAGGTTTGATGCAAATTCTTACTTATATTTGACAAGGGCAATGGATTATTTTGATCATGCAGATTCTTATAAGAAATCTATAAAATTTTCTCAAAATCCTAATAATCATATACGCTACTTAATCGTATCATTTACTTCTGATTGGCTATTTCCAACTTTTGAAAATAAAATAATAGTTGAAACATTAAATTATCTTTCAAAAAAAGTAAGTTTCTTAGAAATTGAAACAGATAAAGGGCATGATAGTTTTCTTTTAAATGAACCTGATTTAGATTTTGTTACAAGGGGATTTTTAGAGGCTAATTTATAAAAAATGAATAAAGTAAAAAGCATTAGAAAAGATTGGGATTTAATAGAATCTTTTATTGATAATAAAAAAAGAATATTAGATGTTGGATGTGGAGAAGGAGATTTAATTGAACAATTACAAAAAAATTTAAATGCAAAAACCCATGGTATCGAAATGAATGGAGAAATGACTCAAAAAGCGATAGCAAAAGGTTTAAATGTAATTCAAGGTGATGCAGAAAATGATCTTGGTCAATATTCAAATCAAAGTTTTGATTATGTAATTTTAAGTCAAACACTTCAAGCAATGATGAAACCCAAACAAATTTTAACTGAATTACTTCGTATTGGATCTAAAGCTATTGTTTCTTTTCCAAACTTTGGTCATTGGAAAATACGTTTACAATTATTATTATCAGGTAAAATGCCAGTTACAGAAAGTCTACCATTTGCTTGGTATGATACTCCAAATATTCATTTTTTTACCATAAAAGATTTTCAAAACTTGTGTGAAGAAATGAATATTGTTATAGAAAAAAGTATTGGACTAACCTCAAAAGGAAAACAATTTCCAATTAAAGATAATTTTAGTTTTGCAAATGTTTTTACACATGAAGCAATTTTTCTTTTAAGTTATCAGAACTTTGAGCCAATTAAAATTAAAACCTCAAATAAAGTTTTTGTTAAAAATTCTGCTATTGTTAGTTAATGAATAGTTTATCTATTAAAATTATTAATCAACTTAAAGACAATTATTCTTACATAATTTTAAAAAAAAATCATTCAAGTGCCATTATTATTGATCCTGCAGAAAGTGCATCTCATATTGATTTTTTAAAAAAAAATAATTTTATATTAGAAAATATAATTATAACTCACCACCACTCAGATCATACGAATGGTGTTGAAGAACTAAAAAAAGAATATCAGGATGCTAAAGTTTATTCACCCAGTGAATTACTCAATATAGAGACTACAAAAATAATAGAAGGAGATACAGTAAATACTTCACTTAATAAATTTTCTATAATTGAAACTCCTGGACATACACTTGATCACGTAGTTTTATATGATAGTGAAAATAAAGTTTTATTTTCTGGAGACACATTGTTTAGACTTGGTTGTGGTAGAATATTTGAAGGTACATTTAATCAAATGTATAAATCCTTACAGAAAATTTATTTATTACCAAATAATATTTCAGTTTATTGTGGGCATGAGTATACTTTAACAAATCTTAAATTCCTTGAAAGTATATTAGGGGAAAAGAAAAAACTCAAAAAAATTAAAAATCAAATAAAGTTAGAATTATTGAATTACAAAAGATCTATTCCTTTCAATCTTGGGCTAGAAAAAGAATTAAATCCATTTCTAAATCAAGATTCTGAGTTATTTAAAACTATCAAGAATAATAATGGTTTTTCTAATTATGAACTTTTTAAATTTTTGAGAGATAAAAAAGACAGTTTTTAGTTATATTTTTGAAAAATTAACCTTTTTATTTCCTTTTCATTTGACTATTAAAAAAGTTCATTATAAACCCCGATTTTCTTGAGAAAAAAATGTTAGCAGTATTTAAAACAGGTGGAAAACAGTACTCGGTAAAAACTGGTCAAGTTCTTGAAGTTGAAAAATTGATTGGTAATAAGGGTGATAAAATCTTATTTAAAGATGTTCTAGCTGTTATTGACACAGAACAAAAAACAATTGGTACCCCTAATATTGTTGGGGCTGTAGTGGAAGCTAAAATTATTGATCAAACTCGTGGCACTAAAATTGTTGTTTTCAAAAAAAGAAGACGTCAAAATTATAGATCTACAAAAGGTCACAGACAATACTTAACAGTATTAAAAATAGAATCTATTGCAATTGGAAAAAATAAATCAAATTCAATTAATCCACAAAAAGATGAATCTAAAAAAATAATTAGTAAAGTTAAGTCAGAAAAAAAACCTATAAAAAAAACCTTAACTAAAAAAAAATCAGTTAAAAAGAAAGCTGTTAAAAAGGTGACAAAAAAAACTACTAAAAAGGAAAATAAATAATGGCTACTAAAAAAGCAGGTGGTAGTTCTCGTAATGGGCGCGACTCAGCAGGTCGTCGATTAGGTGTAAAGAAATTTGGTGGAGAAAATGTAATCTCTGGGAATATTATAGTTCGTCAAAGAGGAACTAAGTTTCATCCTGGTAATAATGTAGGTATAGGCAAAGATCATACAATTTTCGCAACTACAAATGGAAAAGTTACTTTCAAAAAAACAAAAGTACGTACTTTTGTATCTGTTGTACCCACACAACAATAAATTATTTTAAAATCATTTATTCTCAATGAAATTTTTAGATCAATCAAAAATATTTATTGCATCGGGTAATGGTGGTGATGGTTGTTCTAGTTTTCGAAGAGAAAAGTATGTTGAATTTGGTGGACCAAACGGAGGTGATGGCGGTAAAGGTGGAGACATCGTATTCAAGGTTGACAGAAATTTAAATACTCTAATTGATTTTAGATTTCAGCAGCACTTTAAAGCAAAAAGAGGTGAGAATGGAAAAGGCAAAAATCAAACTGGCGCAGATGGTAAAGATTTAGTAATTAATGTACCGCCTGGTACAGAAATATATAATGAAGATAGATCTGTATTGCTAGTTGATTTGATAGAAAATAATGAAGATATTGTTTTTGCTAAAGGTGGCAATGGAGGGCTAGGAAATAGTCATTTCAAATCTTCTACAAACCAAGCTCCCAGAAAATTTACTAAAGGTGAAATTGGTCAAGAAATGTGGGTGTGCTTATCCTTAAAACTTTTTGCTGATATAGGCATAATTGGAAAACCAAATGCAGGCAAATCAACTTTTTTATCAAAAATTTCAAATGCCAATCCAAAGATTGGGGATTACCCTTTTACAACTCTTCATCCAGTTCTTGGCACAGTTAAAAGATTTGATAAAGAAATTGTATTAGCAGATATTCCAGGACTAATTGAAGGTGCACATGAAGGAAAAGGTTTGGGCGATAAATTTTTAGCTCATATAGAAAGATGTAAAATTTTACTTCATTTAATTGATGCTACAGATAATAGATGGCATGAAAATTATAATACTGTTCGTAATGAAATATCTAAATATGGTAAAAAAATTTCATCTAAAAAAGAGATCATAGTAATTTCTAAGGCTGATTTACTTAATTCTGATAGAGAAAATGTAATTGAACAAATAAAAAAAATAATAGATTCTGAATTATTTATTATTTCAAGTTTAAATAATGAAGGTATAGAAGAGTTAATGGACAGTTTATTTAAATACAAAAATATTATTGATGATTAAAAATTTTAAAAAAATAGTAATTAAAATAGGATCTAACTCAATAGTAGATTCTAAAACCAAAAAAATTAAATCTAAGTGGTTAGATAAATTATGCAAAGATATAGCACAACTTCATAAAACAAAAAAAATTGTCATAGTATGTTCAGGTGCCATAGCGCTTGGATCAAAAAGTATCTCTAACTCAACTTTAAGGAAATTAGAAGATAAACAAGCAGCTGCATCTATTGGTCAAATAGAGTTAGCTTATCAATGGCGAACTAAATTAAAAAAATTTAAAATAAATGTATCACAAATATTACTAACACTGGAAGATAGCGAAGTCAGACGTCGTTATTTAAATGCAAGAAACACTATTTCTTCTCTTCAAAATAAAAATATAATTCCAATAATCAATGAAAATGATACAGTTGCAACTGAAGAAATAAGATATGGGGACAATGATAAACTTGCAGCCCGTGTTGCGCAAATGATCGGCGCTGATCTTCTTGTGCTACTTAGTGATGTAGATGGTTTGTATGAAGACAATCCAAAAAAAATAACAGGTGCAAAAAAAATATCTGAAATTTACAATATTGATAAAAAGATTGAAAATTTAGCTAAAAGTCAAACATCAGCACTTGGAAGTGGAGGGATGACTACTAAAATTATAGCTGCTAAAATATGTTCTAATAATAATTGTACAACTGTAATTACTAATAGTAACAAGAATAATCCTGTTAGTACTATTGATATAAAAAATTCAACTGTTTTTTATCCATCTACCTCAACTAATTCTTCAAAAAAGAAATGGTTATTAAATCATTTAAAACCATCTGGATCATTTGTAATTGATGATGGTGCTAGAAATGCAATACTAAAAAATAAAAGCCTACTTCCAGCAGGAATAATTGAAATTAGAGGAAGATTTAAAAAAGGTGATGTAATTTCGATATTAGTTAAAAATGGTTCAAAAGTTGCTGTAGGTATTTCTGCTTATGATTATAGTGACGCAAAAAAAATTGTTGGCAAAAAAAGTAAAGAAATAAGCAAAATTTTAGGTTTCGAAGGAAGGGATGAGGTGGTACATAAGGATAATTTAGTAAAGTTTTCTACATGAATATTGAAAATAATATTTTAGAATTAGGAAAAAATGCCAAGAAGGCTTCTTTAGAAATTAAGCTTTGCAGTAATGATCAAAAAAATGCTGCATTATCTTCTTTGATAAAGAATATATCAAAGAATAAAGATAAAATTCTAGAAGCAAATAATATGGACATTGAAAATGGTAAAAAAAAATCATTATCAAAACCTCTTATAAACAGATTAACTCTTACAGATAAATCAATAGAGGGTTTAATTAAGAGCATTGAAGACATAATTACTATTCCTGATCCTATTGGCTTGACGCTGGAAGAATGGGAAAGGCCAAATGGTTTGAAGTTCAGAAAAATATCAACGCCCCTAGGTGTTCTAGGTGTAATTTATGAGTCTAGGCCAAATGTAACTGTTGATGCATCATGTTTATCAATAAAATCAGGTAACAGTATTATTTTGCGAGGTGGGAGTGATAGTTTTTATAGCTCTAGAGAACTTGTTAGTAATATAACACAATCTTTTACTGAAGCAGGGCTCCCTAATCATTGTGTACAAATGATTGATACACCTGAAAGAAAAGCTGTAGACTATTTACTTAAAATGAAAGATTATGTTGATGTAATTATTCCTCGAGGTGGTAAAGGGCTAATTGAAAAAATAAATTCCTCCAGCAAAATTCCAGTTATCAAACATTTAGATGGAATATGCCATGTATATGTTGATAAAGAAGCTGATCTAAAAATTGCAGAAAAGGTTGTTTTCAATAGTAAAATGAGAAGACCCGAAATTTGTGGTGCTGCTGAAACTCTTTTAATCGACGAAAATATTAAAGATAAAGCTATGGAAATTTTAAGCCCTTTAAAAGAAGTGAATTGTGAAATTAGAGGAGACAAGTTCGTGCAATCTTTAGACAAAGATTTTAAAATTGCTACTGAGGAAGATTGGTCTCTTGAATATTTGGATAAGATTATATCTGTTAAAATTGTATCCGGTGTTGATGAAGCGATTAATCACATTAACAATTATTCTTCTGGTCATACAGAGTCGATAATTACAAATAATAATGAAACTTTTAAAAAATTTTATAATAAAATTGATAGTGCAATAATTCTAAAAAATGCCTCTACTCAATTTGCTGATGGAGGAGAGTTTGGCTTTGGAGCCGAAATTGGAATTTCTACTGATAAAATACATGTTCGAGGACCTGTAGGGACAAAACATTTAACAACATTTAAATATGTTATTGATGGAAATGGACAAGAAAGACCATAATTGAAAAAAATAGGTTTACTTGGTGGTTCTTTTGATCCTCCACATAGAGGACATCTATACATATCATTAGAAGCTAAAAAAATTTTAAATTTAGATGAAGTTTGGTGGTTAATAACTCCTCAAAATCCTTTAAAAATTTCTAAGCCAGCCAAATATTCTGAAAGACTAAGAAATTCTAAAAAAATCACTAAAAATATGCCAATAACAATTAAGGAAATAGAAAAAAAAATTAAATCTAAATATTCATACGAAACGATTAAATATTTAAAAAATCATTATAAAAATATTAAATTTTTCTGGCTAATGGGAGCTGATAACTTAATTAATTTTCATCAATGGCAAAAGTGGCAAAAAATTATTAAAGATATGCCTATTGTGATTTTTCGTAGATATGGATATAATACAAAAGCATTGAAAAGTACGACATCAAATATTTATAAAAATTTTAGAATTAATAAAAAAAAATTAAGCGATTCAGATTTTAACAATTTGCCAGCTTGGGTTATTGTTGAAAATAAAGAAATTAAAATTTCATCAACAGAAATTAGGAAGCAAAGAAAATTATTTAGAGGTAGAAATTATTAATATAAATTCATTAAATAAAGAAATTTTTAATATCCTAGACTCTGCTAAAGCAGAAGATATTAAAATAATAGATTTAAAAAACAAGTCTTCAATTGCTGATTTTTTTGTAATAGCAACTTGTCGATCTACAAGGCATTCAAATGCCACTGCAGAAGAATTAATTGAAAAATTAAAAAATTATGGCATTAAATGTCCATCGCCAGAAGGACTGTCAAAATCTGACTGGGTAATAGTAGATGCTGGAACAGTTATTATTCATTTATTTCTAAAAGAAATTAGAAAATTGTATAGTTTGGAAAAATTATGGGATATAAATTTTGATTCATATAAAACAAAACTAGCTAATTTAAGTGAGTAATATAAATTAATCGTTATGATAAAAAAAATTTTAATTTATTGTATTTTTTTATCTATTTTTATTCCCTTTTATTCTGCTAATGCTGATTCTAAAAATGAAGAAACATATGAATATCTTGATTTATTTGGACAAGTATTTGATCGTGTAAGATCAACATATGTAGAAGATGTCAGTGATCAAGAATTAATTGAAAAAGCTATAGATGGAATGCTTACAGGTCTAGATCCTCATTCTGGTTATATGAACGAGGAAGTCTGGGAAGAAATGCAAATGGATACACAAGGAAAGTTTGGTGGCTTGGGTATAGAAATTACAATGGAAGAAGGTTTTGTAAAAGTTATTTCTCCAATTGAAGATACTCCAGCGTACAATGCAGGTATTCTTGCAGGTGATTATATCATTCAGATAAATGATACAGCAGTATTTGGTCTTACATTGACTGAGGCAGTAGATTTAATGAGAGGAGAAAAAGGAGAACCAATAACTGTAACAATTTCACGAGAAGGAGTAGAGCCATTTGAAGTTGAAATTATTAGAGATATTATTAAGATTCAATCTGTTAAATATGAAATATATGAAAATATTGGTTATCTTCGTATAACATCCTTTACTGAACAAACAGAAAAAGGATTATTAAATTCTATAAATAAGATTAAAAAAGAATTGGATGATTTAGAAAAAGGTTACGTATTAGACTTGAGATCTAATCCTGGTGGACTTCTTGGTCAAGCAGTTAAAGTAACAAATATTTTTTTAAAAAGAGGTGAAATTGTTTCAACCAGAGGTAGAGAGAAAAAAGATATACAAAGATATCGTGCATCAAATTCAGATAAAATAAATGGTAAACCATTAGTTGTATTAATAAACGGAGGTTCTGCATCAGCTTCAGAGATTGTTGCTGGAGCATTACAGGATCATAGACGCGCAATAGTTATAGGTACTCAATCTTTTGGTAAAGGGTCAGTGCAGACTATAATACCATTTAATAAATCTAATTCTGATAAAGTATCAGGAATAAGATTAACAACTGCTAGGTATTACACGCCTTCTGGTAAATCTATTCAAGGTAAAGGTATAACTCCAGACATAATTATAGAACAAGGAGAATTTGAATCATATAATTATAAAAGATATTCTGAGTCTGATTTAAAAGATTCTCTTGATAAAGAAAAATTGAATAAAGAAGAGAAAGAGGATGTAGATGAAGTATCAGAAAAAGAAAAAAATCTGGCTAAAGATTATCAATTACAAAGAGCTCTGGATTTAATAAAAGGTGTTAGTATTTTTGAAGAATCTTTAACAGAGTAATATGATTAAAAAATATCGTAGATGTGTTGGCATTATGATCTTAAATAATAAAAATCAAATTTTAGTTGGAAGACGATTAGATCATCCGAGCGGTTATTGGCAAATGCCTCAGGGTGGTATTGATGAAAATGAAAATCCAGAAGAAGCAGTTTGGCGAGAAATGATGGAAGAAATTGGAACCAATAAAGCTGAAATATATAAAGTTTCTAATCAATGGATAAATTATGAAATACCTAAAGAAACACTAAATCATTTACCATGGGGCGAAAAATATATTGGTCAAACACAAAAATGGTTCATATTTAAATTTACTGGTGAAAATGATGATATTAATGTTAAAACACCAAATCCAGAATTTAGTGAATGGAAGTGGATACAATATAATGATTTAATTAAAAATGCGGTACCTTTTAAGCGAGTAGTCTATAAAACAATAATTGATGAATTTGCAGATATTTTTTAATTTTATTTTATTAAAATTTTAATCTTTTATAATTATAATCTCATAAAATGTTTAGACTTAAAATCAATGACTTAGATAAAAAAATATGGGATGAAGAGCTAAATGAATTTGTTCCTAAAAAAATTTATGACATTCATACTCATATTTATAGATGGAAATTTAATCTAGATACCGAAAAAGAAAATGGATCTTATAAGTTTCAAGGTCAAAATTTTAAAAACGTCTCTTTTAATTTTTTAGATGAAATTGACAAAAAATTAATGCCAAATAGAAAAATTGAAAGATTAGCATTCCCTTTTCCATATAATTATCCTTGTGATTTTGATAGTTCAAATAAATATGTAAGCAATCAAGTAAATAATCAATCTGGTTCTCATAATTTAATCCTTATAAATCCTTTAATGAAAAAAAATGAAATTATAAAATCTCTTCAAAAATCAAAGGCGATAGGGTTTAAGCCATACAGAACCTATTCAATTACTGGAGATATAATAAACTGTAGAATTTTTGATTTTATTACTGAAAATCAAATCGCATTAGCAAATGAAAAAAAGTTAATAATCATGATGCATCTTGCAAAAAAAGATGGTGTAGCAGATGATGAGAATATTAATGATTTGATTTATCTAAGTGAGAAATATCCAGATGTGAAGTGGATTTTAGCTCATTGTGCAAGAAGTTATTCTGCATGGGGTATAGAGAAAGCTGCTAAAAAATTGTCTAAATTAAAAAATATTTGGTATGATTGTTCAACAGTATGTGAGTCAGATGCTTTAGATGCAATTTATATGGGTGTTGGATTAGACCGTATAATGTATGGGTCAGATGATGCGATTGGCCCTATGCGAGGAAAATATATTTCTTTTGGAATGGCATGGTCAAATATTAACGAATACAATCATTCTTTAAATTTAAATCATTGTGATCATAGAATGACATTTATAAGATATGAACAATTAAGAGCAATGAAAAGAGGTGCTAGACAAATAGGTCTTTCAACAAAACAAAGAAAATCTCTGTTTTATGACACAGCTAAAAATTTAGTAAATAGTATTAAATTTCTGTATTAAATTTTTTCATAGAATTTAGAATTTAAAGCATCAATTTTTGCATTTGCTATATTTAATTGCTCTTTAGCAACATCTGATTCTTGCCCTTCTAATTCTATTATTTCTTTTTCAATTGCAGTTTTTTCAAGTGCATTGATTTCATCTACACTCTCTGCAAGCACAATACATTTTTCTGGATTAACCTCAGTAAAACCCCCAGATACAAAAAATGATTTAAGTAAATTTTTATCTTCGCCGTAAACCATAACTCTACCAGGTCTTAAAGATGACATTACTTTGCTGTGCCCAGGAAGAACGCCGAAATCACCGTCCTTTCCTGGCACAATAATCATTCCTACATCATCATTAAAAATCAGGTTTTCAGGTGAAACTAAGTCAAAAGAAATTGTTGCCATTATGCTGCTTCAGACTCTAGTTTCTTTGCTTTTTCAATTGCCTCATCCATACCACCAACCATATAAAAGGCTGCTTCTGGCATATGATCATACTCACCCTTAACAAGTCCATCAAAACTTTTAATTGTATCTTCAAGATCAACATACTTTCCTGGAGATCCTGTGAAGATTTCTGCAACAAAGAAAGGTTGGCTTAAAAACTTTTCAATCTTTCTTGCTCTTGCAACAGTAAGCTTATCCTCTTCTGATAATTCATCCATTCCAAGAATAGCAATAATATCCTGTAGACTTTTATAAGTTTGTAATACTCTTTGAACTTCCCTTGCAACTCTGTAGTGATCTTCTCCAACAACTTGTGGGTCTAGAATTCTAGATGTTGAGTCAAGTGGATCCACAGCAGGATAAATACCTTTTTCTGAAATTGCTCTATTCAAAACCGTTGTTGCATCTAAGTGAGCAAAAGATGTTGCAGGTGCAGGGTCTGTTAAATCATCTGCAGGAACATAAATTGCCTGAACTGAGGTAATAGATCCTTTTTTTGTAGTTGTAATACGCTCTTGCAGGGCACCCATATCAGTAGCTAATGTTGGTTGATAACCAACAGCTGATGGAATACGTCCTAAAAGAGCTGATACCTCAGATCCAGCTTGAGTAAATCGAAAGATATTATCAACAAAGAATAAC
>Ga0208261_1000778_pt1 | contig 12006 bp, 9 predicted proteins | sample Knorr_S7_td_DCM__FD_185595 | JGI IMG/M metagenome (GOLD analysis project Ga0208261, IMG submission 185595) | Marine microbial communities from Southern Atlantic Ocean transect - Knorr_S7_td_DCM_ad_131m_LV_B (SPAdes) (version 3) | ecosystem: Environmental > Aquatic > Marine > Oceanic | place...
TCCCTACAGCTGCTACTACTATATCTGCTTCTTTAACTAATGCTTGTATATTAAAGGTCTTGGAATGAACTATAGTTACAGTACAATCTTCATTTAATAATAATTGTGCCATTGGCTTTCCAACAATGTTACTTCTACCAATAATTACCGCATTTTTTCCTTTTAATTCTATTTTTATACTTTTTAACATTAATAAACAGCCTAAAGGCGTGCAAGGAATTACACTATCTCTTCCTATGAAGGTTTTGCCTGCATTAATTACATTAAAACCATCAACGTCTTTATTTACATCAATAGAATCTATGATTAGGTCTGAATTTATATGTTTTGGTAAAGGCAATTGAACTAATATGCCATCTACATCGCTATTTAAATTAAGTTCATTTATAAGCTCTAAAAGCTCTTTTTCTTGAATATTTTCAGATAATTCATACTGAAAAGACTCAATACCAACTTCCTTTGCTGATTTTCTTTTATTTTTTACATAAATTGAGCTGGCAGCATCATTACCAACTATTATTGTAGCTAGACCAGGAAAAATACTTTTTTGATTTAGATCAGATACAGCAACACTTACTTGCTCTTTCACTTTACTAGCTATGAGTTTTCCATCTATTATTTTCGCTGCCATAATAAGATTGTTTAAACATTTAAAATAATTGCTGTCAATTAATTGAATGCTAAATATAAATTAATTTATAGTTGCTCTTGCCTAAATGACATTCTAACGCTAAATATTCTATTCAAGCATGTTGGGGCGTGGCCAAGCGGTAAGGCACCGGTTTTTGGTATCGGCATCCCTGGTTCGAATCCAGGCGCCCCAGCCAAAAAACTATAAAATACATTTTTTTGTTATAATTATTTCAAAATATAATATAATATTATGGATAAATTCTAGTAATAAAAAAAGAGAAGTTATTTGGACGGCGATTCTTCAAAAATTGAAAAAAAAAATATTGAAGAAAATTGGTCAACTACTGTTAGATTTGCTGGAGATTCAGGCGATGGAATGCAGCTTACAGGAGGAAGATTAACTTTTGAAGCAGCAATTTCTGGTATGGGTCTTGCTACATTTCCAGATTACCCTGCTGAAATAAGAGCGCCTGCTGGGACCACTTTTGGAGTATCATCATTTCAAGTTAGGTTTGGAAAAGGTTTAATTGCAAGTTCTGGAGACCATGCAGATATATTAGTAGCAATGAATCCTGCAGCTTTAAAGGTAAACATAAAAGAAGTTTTACCTGGAGGCTTAATAATTATAGATAGTAGCAGCTTTAATGATAGAGGTATTAAAAAAGCTGGCTATGAAGAAAACCCAATTGAAAATAATTCATTATCAGGACTACAAATTATCTCTGCTGATATATCTAACTTAACTGTAGAGGCGGTTAAAGAATTTAACTTAGGTAATAAAGATAGTTTAAGATGTAGAAATATGTGGACATTAGGACTAATTCTTTGGTTATTTACTAAAGAAGTAAACGAAACAGTAGCATGGTTAGAAGGTAAGTTTGGTAAAGATAATGTTCTAACTAAAGCAAATATAGCTGCACTGAATGCTGGTCATAAATATGCAGAGAATACTGAACTTTCCAATGATATAATCAGGAAAATTGTGCCAAAAGTAAAGCCCGCCAAAGGTAAATGGAGAGCAATTACCGGAGCTGAATCTTTAGCTTTTGGCTTAGCTACTGGAGCTCAAAAAGCTAAATTAAATATGACCTTATGTTCATACCCTATTACTCCTGCTTCACCAATTATGCATTATTTAGCAAATTATAAATTAAAAGGAATCGGAATTTATCAAGCGGAAGATGAAATTGCAGCCTGTTGTTCCGCTATAGGCGTATCATACGCAGGAGGATTAGGAGTTACATCTAGTTCAGGGCCAGGCATATCCTTAAAGACTGAAGCAATAGGATTGGCTATTTCAGTAGAATTACCACTCATAATTATAAATAGTCAGAGAGCTGGTCCTTCCACTGGACTACCTACTAGAGCAGAACAATCCGATCTTATGCAAGCTATATATGGTAGGCATGGAGAGGCTCCATTAGTAGTTTTAGCGCCCAAAAGTCCTTCACATTGTTTTGAAATAGCACAAAAAGCTATTGACATAGCTATAAAATATATGACTCCAGTAATGATATTATCGGATGCCTACTTAACTAATGCTTCTGAACCTTGGCTAATTCCAGACATTAATAAAATTAAAGAAAAAGCAGTATCGTTCGGAGAATATAAAGAGAATTTTATGCCTTTTGAAAGAGACCCTATTACTTTAGCAAGAAAATGGGTTAAACCTGGAACAAAAGGTATGGAACATAGAATAGGAGGTTTAGAAAAAGATTCTATTTCTGGAAATATAAGCTATGACCCTGAAAATCATCAAAAAATGACAAACTTAAGGTCTCAAAAAATAAAAAATATACAGAATGAATTGGATGATATAAATATTAATGGACCTGAAAAAGGTGATTTACTAGTTATAGGTTGGGGCTCAACTAACGGCCCTATTTCTGAGGCTCAAGATGAACTTTCAAAAAAAGGTTTAAAAATTTCTCATATTCAGGTTTCTTGTTTATGGCCAATTTCTGATAATTTAAAAGAAATAGCATCAAAATTTGAATCTGTTATAGTTGTAGAAATGAATGAAGGACAATTGTATAGTATTCTTAAAACAGAGGGTATCACTAAAGCGCAAAGTTTAACTCAAGTCTCTGGAAAACCTATTAGAGTATCATATTTGTTAGAGAAATTTAAAAAAATTATAAAGAGTGAGAAATAATATGGGAATTAATGAAAAACCTATTGAATTAAAACCAGCTGACTATGCTTCCGATCAAGAAGTTAGGTGGTGTCCTGGTTGCGGAGACTATGCTATTCTAAATGCTGTAAAAAGAACTCTGGCAGATAAACAAGCTAAAAAAGAAAACACTGTTTTTGTTTCAGGTATTGGCTGTTCATCAAGATTGCCATATTATATGGCAACTTATGGTTTTCATACTATACATGGAAGAGCTCCAGCATTTGCTACCGGAATCAAACTTACTAATCCTGAATTAGATGTATGGATAATAACTGGAGACGGAGATTCTTTATCTATTGGGGGTAATCACTTTATTCATCTTTTAAGAAGAAACCTTAATTGCCAACTACTATTATTTAATAATGAAATTTATGGATTAACAAAAGGACAAGCATCGCCTGCATCTAGAACTGGTACAGTATCTCCTTCTACTCCTGAAGGTTCCCTTGAATCTCCTCTTTCCGCTTGCGAATTAGCGCTAAGCTCTGGGGCTACATTTGTTGCAAGAGGAGTAGACACAGCTATTAAACAACTTGTTCCCACTCTTAGTAAAGCTCAAGATCATATTGGCACATCTCTAGTAGAAATTTATCAAAATTGCATTGTATATAATGATGATGTATTTAAATCATTTACAGATAAATCATTAGCATTAGAAAAACAAATACATTTAGAAAATGGCGAACCAATGTTATTCGGAGAAAATAATATGAAAGGACTAGCTATTAATGAGGATTATTCTGCATTAGAAATTGTAGACTTACAAAAAAATGCTAAAGACATTTCACGTGTATTAGTACATGATTACAAAAATAAAACTATAGCTAACCTTTTAACCCAAATGGACCAAAATTCAATGCCAGTTGCACTTGGTGTTATATACTGTGTTGAAAAACCTACATTAGAGAAATATTACTCAGAAAAATTAAATAGTCATAATAATGATATTGGTAAAATAATGGAAAAGGGTCAAACCTGGACTATATAAATATTATTACTGACTTACAAACCAAGGATAAATTCATGTTAAAAGTACTATTACTAATGTTATATATTCTTAGCATTAATATTAATATTAATGCTATAGCAGAGGATTCTATAAAAAAAGAAGATATAGTTACTATCTTTAAAAGATCTATGAATCATTGGAAAATTAATTATGAAACGCTTGACGAAAATAAATCTGGTGCTGCCTGTATACCGTGGAATACAATAGATAAAACTTTTATTAATGAAGGTATTTTTACAGCTCTTGGTTATGGATTTAACCTATATGATATTAAAATTGCAACAAAAGCTGCTTTAGAAGGTTGTGAAAGAATGAGAAGAGCAAATAAAATAGAAAATACATGTAAATGTGAGATGGTATTATATAATGATGATATATTGGTAAAAAATTAGAATGACTAATAAAATTGAAAGCAGTTTAAATTTATTACTTGATACAGCAAAAAAATTAGGAGCGGAATGCACAACTGTAATAGCTAACGAGAATACTTCAGTAAATGTGGCCGCAAGATTGGGAAAATTAGAGAATGTTGAAAGAAATGAATCAAGCAGTATAGGTCTTGAAATAATTGATAAAAAAAGAAAAGTTTCACTATCTAGCACTAATTTAAATAAGGAATCTCTTGAGGAATTAGCAAAAAATGCAATGAGTATGGTCAAATCTATTCCTATAGATGAGCACTGCGGATTAGCTGATAAAAATATGCTTTATGATGGTAACTTAGATTTAGATTTAGTTGATAATTATATTCCAGAAAATAATGATTTACTTGAAAATTCTATTGAGGCTGAAGATAGTGCTTTAAATATTAAGGGTGTTACAAATTCAGAGGGTGCATCATCATCTTACTCAAAAAATAAATTTTATTTAGCAACTTCTGATGGTTTTTTTAATACAAATGATAAAACTAATTACTCTACTGGTATATCTGTAATTGCCGGTAAAGGCACAAAAATGGAAAGAGATTATGAATATCAATCTAAAGTTCATTTTTCAGACTTAGATAATCCAAAAAAAATTGGGGAAAAAGCTGCCGAAAGAGCAATTTCCAGATTAAATCCCAAAAAAGTTAAAAGCGATTCAGTTCCAGTAATATTTGATCCAAGAGTTTCTGGAAGTCTTTTATCACTCTTTATAGGAGGTATATCAGGACAAGCAATTACTAGAGGCACATCTTTTTTAAAAAATAAGATGAATAAAGATATTTTTAAAAATACCATTAGTATTATTGATGATCCTCACATTAAGAGAGGGGCCAGATCACTTCCATTTGATGGCGAAGGCGTTGCTACTAAAAAACTTAACTTAATTGAAAATGGAAAACTAAAATCTTGGTTGCTCAATTCTCAATATGCTAGACAATTAAATTTGAAATCTACAGGACATTATAGTGGTGTATCCAATTTATATATGTCACCAGGAAAGAAAACAAACCTAGAATTAATAAAGTCTATAGATCAAGGTTTCTATATAACTGAAATGCTAGGCATGTCATTTAGCCAAGTTACAGGTGATTATAGTAGAGGAGCGTCTGGTTATTGGATAGAAAAAGGGGAAAAAGCTTACCCAGTAAGTGAAGTAACAATAGCAGGTAATATTCTAGATATGTACAATATGCTAACTCCAGCCTCAGACCTAAAAATGATTACAGGAATTGATGCCCCCACTTTAATGATTGATAAAATGATAGTTGCAGGATTATAATAAATTTATCAATAAAAGAAGAAAGATACTAAAATTGTTAGCCATCCTTCTAAATGGAATATACTTCCTCTTATGGTTTATAGTTACTCCAATTATTCCTATAATTTTTATTTATCGGATCTTAAGTGGTAAGGAAAATTATAAACGAATATATGAAAGGATAGGCTATTCCTCATTAAAAAGACCTAATAAGAAATTAATATGGGTTAATGCGGTAAGTTTAGGTGAATTAAGGTCAACCATTCCTCTTATAAAAATTCTACTTCAACAAAATTATAGTATTCTTATAACAACAGTTACACTAACTAGTGCATCACACGTTAAAACTATTATAAATAAAATTGATAATAAAAATATTACTCACCATTTTTCTCCGATTGATCATCCTTTAGCTAATATACTCTTTTTAAATCACTGGAAACCTTCTTGTATAATTTTAATTGAATCTGAAATTTGGCCTAACTTAATTAATAATAGTTTTAAAAGAAAAATTCCTTTAATTCTATTGCAAGGGAGAATAACAGAAAAGTCCTACAAGAAGTGGCTATATATAAAATCTTTATCTAACAATATCTTTAGAAAATTTTGCTTAGTAATCTCGCAAGATATTATAAATGGTGATCGTTTTGAGAAACTAGGCGCAACTAATGTAATAAAAGGAATCAATTTAAAAAATTCAGTTCCTGCGCCTTTTATGGATAAAATTAAAGAAGAATCTATTATATCAAGTATAGATAATAGAAAAGTACTTCTTTTTGCTAGTATTCACAATGATATAGAAAATGAGGCAGCCATCACTTCTCACTTAGAGGCTAAAAAATATACTCGGGATTTATTAACTATCATAGTACCAAGACATCCTAAAATGAGTGATCAAATTTTATCTTTATGTAAAAAATATTCTCTTGATACTAAAATACGAAGTTACAAACAATCTATAGATCATAAAACTGACATATATATCGCTGATACTATTGGAGAACTAGGAAGTTTTTATAGAATAACCGATATATGTTTTATTGGAGGAACACTGTCGGCCAAAGGAGGTCATAATTTAATTGAGCCCGCAATGGAAAGATGTGCTATAATTTATGGTCCAGACGTTAGCAATCATCAGGATATATCAGACATTTTAATCAAAAATAATGCTGCTATTCAAATTAAAAATATTACAGAATTACATAAAACAATAATAAATTTATATCAAAATGAAGAAAATATTAATAAATTATCTGATTTGGCATATAACATAACTAGTAAATTCAACAACCCTAGTAGTATAATATTAAATGAACTTAAACCATACTTAAAAAAATAATGGAGTATAAGATTGAAAACACCTATATTTTGGAGTCAAAAAAAAAGTATTTTATCATTATTTTTGATTCCTCTTTCTTATGTATGGTTATTAGCTAGTTTTTTAAATAGGAAAAGCGAAAAAAAATTTAATATTCCTATAATTAAGATTGGTAATGTAGTAGCTGGGGGAGCAGGAAAAACTCCTACTGTCATTTCACTTAGTCAAAAATTAATTAATTCTAAAATAAATGTACATATTATTTTAAAAGGTTATAAAAGCTCCGCAACAAAAAGCATACAGGTTAATAACGAATTCCACACTTATAAAGAAGTAGGCGATGAAGCGCTTATATGTTCTGCTATAGCTCCTACTTGGGTTGGTAAAAATAGGTCGGAAAGTATAAATAATGCAATAAGTAATGGCGCAGAATTAGTTATATTAGATGATGGACTTCAAGATGATAGTATAGTTTCTAATTTAAATATTATTGTTTTTAACGGCTATCAAGGCATCGGTAATGGAAGAATTATTCCTGCTGGTCCAATGCGAGAAAGCATTGATAAAGCAATAAAAAAATCTCATTTAGCCTTAATAATAGATAAAGATATAAATAATATATCAAACTTAATAAGTAATACTATACCAATAGTTAATTCAAATTTAATAATAGAGGACCAATATATAAATAATTTTAAAAATAAAAATGTTATAGCTTTTTGCGGAATTGGTTATCCTAATAAATTCTTTAAAAGTTTAGAAGAAATTGGTTGTAATATATTATTTTCTAAATCATTTCCAGATCATTACGAGTACTCAGAAAAAGATATTAAAATATTATATAAAAAATCTCAAGAATTAGACGCCTTACTTATCACTACAGAAAAAGATCATATTAAAATAATGGAAAATTATAAAAATAGAATTTACTATTTTCCGATAAGGATAAAATTAAATAATTATAAAATACTAGATGACCTATTATTATCTGTTATAGAGGATAAAAGTTAATATTATGAAAAAATTATTAGTTAATATAATTTATATCATGGAAGCCATATTACTTTGTCTTTGGATAATAATATGTAGATTAATCGGTATTGATATAGCCTCTAAATTAGGTTCTATTGTTTTTAAATTTATTGGACCTATGACAAAGTTTGATAAAAGAGCAGCAAATAATATAAGTAAAATTTATCCAAAACTAGATAATGGAGAATATAAAAAATTAAAAAGAGATATGTGGGATAATTTAGGAAGAAATATAGGAGAATTTGCATTTGCAAAAAAATTAAATCCCTATAATTCAGAAAATATTAATTCTATTAATAAAAAGCCAAGATTTTTAATAGAAGGAGAAAAATATTTAGAAGAAATATATAAAACTAAAACAGGAGTAATATTTTTTAGTGCACATATAGGTAATTGGGAAATATGTCCATTAATTCTTTCCGCTAGAGGGTTAAAAGTAACTAGTATATATAGACATGCTAATAATCCAATTAATGAAAAAATTATTCAATGGTTAAGAAAAGGTATTTCCACTTATTCTCCTAAAGGTCCATCAGGAGCTAAAACATTATTTAAGGTTTTGCGTAATAATGAATACGCTGCAATATTAGCAGACCAAAAACTTAATGAAGGTAGAATGGTGAATTTTTTAGAGCATCCGGCTAAAACTGCTACAGCTATAGCAGAATTATCACTGAAATTATCTATCCCTATTATTCCTATTCATGTAGAAAGAATGAAAGGTGCGCAATTTAAGTACGTAATTGAGAAACCAATTTATAATTTAAAGAAGGATTATAATCATAATGATGAGCTAAATTTACTACTAGAAAAAATTAATAAAATCATAGGGAAATGGATACTAAAAAACCCTTCACAATGGTTATGGATACATAATAGATGGTAATATGATTATTTTTGAAATACTGTTAAATATTGTGGGTCTAGCCTTTTACCATTTAATTCTACACCCCAGTGTAAATGAGGGCCAGTAGCTCTTCCTGTAGAACCCACTCTACCAATTAAATCACCCTTTTTAATTATTTCTTCCTTTTCTACTAAAATTTCGCTTAAATGCAAATAAGAAGTAGTTAAACCTTGCCCATGCCCAATTATTATTGTTCCTCCGCTAAAATATAAATCATTATGAATAAAAAGAACTATTCCATCCATTGGAGCAAGGACACTATATCCTTCAGGAAGTGCTATATCTATTCCATAATGTGGACTTTTTGCTTTGCCATTTAGTATCCTTTGGCTACCATAAACCCCTGAAATAGGACCTGAAGCTGGAACACTAAATCCATTATTATAGAAAAGCTCCTTAATTAGAGCCGCTTTATTTCTAGATTCTCTTACTATTTTACGCTCTAAATATATTCTATCTAATACCGATTTTGGTGGATCAACTTTTTCTGGCTCAATACCATTTATTCTTTGAATATTATAGTTTCTTTTTTTTACATTTAATGTAATCTTTTCTGTTACTCTATTTTCAGAAATTATTTCCAAAACTTGTATAGGTTTTGGATCTCTTTGAAACCCAATGATAAAAGTTCCTTGATCAGAAACTAATACATCATTTCCATCCAATCTTGCGTTAGAGCCGGGAAGTGTATTTACTATAATAATTCCACCAGCTATTATTTCTCCTTTTATAGTAGTTTTAGCAATAGTTATTGAAGCATTAAATAAAAATATAAAATATAAAAAAACTAAAAAAAATTTTAACACAATATTACTCACCATTTTTTTTTAATATCGCTTTAATTGTTCCATCAAAAAAATAAATAGTAGCTTTAGTATCTTTAATGATGCTTTTTGACCTTGTAATAGATTGGCTATCTTCATTTTTTATAAGTGCAAAACCCTTCTCAAGTATATTATTGTAATTATAAGCTTCTAAAGCCGATGAGGACTTAGTATATGCTAATCGCATACCGCTTATAAAATTCTGATATTTTTCATGTATGCTTACAGGTTTATTTGCGAATAAATAATACTTTTTATCTATTAAATTTTTATAAACTGAATCCAATAACTTAGCCTTAGAAGTTAAGTTTAACATTTGATTTTTACAATAATTTAATGGTGAGTAAAATTCTATTTTGTTTTTAATAATTTTATTTTTTGAATTTTCTATAAAAGTATTTTTTTTATAATTCAACTCACTATTTGTTATATCTAAACTTTGAATTTTACTTTCAATAATTTTAAAAAAACTAGGTAAAATATATTTTTTATATTTTTCACCATAAAAATTAATTCTATTATGAATAGAAGATAAAATAGCATTAGCAGAAACATCTATATTCTTTTTAAGAACACTCATATCTGGCAAAGCTATCTCTGCAGCTGCTGTAGGAGTCGGAGCCCTTACATCTGCAACATAATCAGATAAAGAATTATCTATTTCATGACCAACTGCAGATATTACTGGTATTTCAGATTCAAATATTGCTCTTACTACCTCTTCTTCATTAAAGGCCATCAAATCTTCTAAACTTCCTCCTCCTCTTCCAACTATTAAAATATCGGGCACCTGAATACTTTTATTCAACTGTGGCAGATTATTAATAGCCTTTATAGCTTTTGAAATTTGCCCAGCTGCTTCCGGTCCTTGAACAGATACTGGATAAAAAAGAATTTTTACGGGAAATCTTTTTCTTATCCTAACAATAATATCATCAAATGCAGCACCAGAATCTGTAGTGACAATACCAATGACTTCAGGAATGAACGGTAATGGCTTTTTATATTCTTCATTAAATAAACCCTCTTCAGCAAATAATCTTCTTCGTTCCTCAATTAGTTTTAATAAAGCTCCCTCACCAGCAATCTCAATAGAATTAATAATTATATTATATTTTGACCTTGGAGCATATGTTGAAAGACGTCCTATTACTAAAACTTCCATTCCATCTTCTAATTTAAAATTAATTCTATTTGCTTGGCCTTTCCATATAATACCATCAATTAAAGAGTTATTTTTATCTTTTAATGAAAGATATACATGTCCAGAGGCAGCTGTTGTTAAGCCAGAAACTTCTCCTTTAAGATGGATAATATCAAAATTAACTTCTAACGTTTTTTTTAAAGCATTACTAAGTTCTGTAACGGTATATTCTTTTATATTACTTTCATATGTATTTTTATAATCCATTTACCACTTTCTTAATTAAAGACTTAATAATAATAAAATAGAATGTTATATATTGCTATAAACTTTAACATTATGAATATGAAATAGGAATAATTAATGAAGGTATTAGTATTAGGAAGTGGGGCAAGAGAACACGCTATGTGTTGGTCATTAGCTAACTCTCCTCTTATCACAAGATTATTCTGTGCTCCTGGAAATCCTGGAATAGAAGAAGAAGCTGAATGTATAGATTTAAATATTAATAATAATAATGATATTATTTCTTTTGCTTTAAAAGAAAAAATAGACTTAGTTATACCAGGTCCAGAGATACCACTAGTCAATGGAATAATTGATGACTTAAAAAAAGTTAATATAAAAGCCTTTGGCCCTTCCAAAGAAGCAGCGAAACTGGAAGGTTCTAAAAATTTTACTAAAGAAATATGTAAAATAGCAAAAATTCCAACGGCTAAGTATGAAGTTTTTACAGACCAAAACGAGGCTGTAAATTATTTAAATAATACTGATGTACCTTTAGTAATTAAAGCTGATGGATTAGCTGCAGGAAAAGGTGTAGTCATTGCACAAAATAAAGATGAGGCCGTATTAGCTATAGAAAATTCTTTTAAAGGAGTATTCGGCGATGCAGGTAAAACAGTTTTAATCGAAGAATATTTGGAAGGTATAGAAGCAAGTTATTTTGCTTTATGTGACGGATTAACTGCTATACCTCTAACTAATGCTCAAGACCATAAAAGAGCAGGAGATGGTGATACTGGCCCTAATACCGGAGGAATGGGTGCGTTTTCTCCTACACCAAACCTTTCGGAAGCTGATAATGAATATATTTTTAATAATATTATTAAACCAACTTTAGTAGCAATGCATAATAGAGGCACTCCCTTTCAAGGAATATTATATGCGGGTTTAATGCTTACAAGTGATGGCCCCAAACTAATAGAGTATAATGTTAGATTTGGCGACCCAGAGTGCCAAGTAATCCTTACAAGAATGAAATCTAATTTATTTGAAGC
>Ga0208261_1000780_pt1 | contig 11994 bp, 12 predicted proteins | sample Knorr_S7_td_DCM__FD_185595 | JGI IMG/M metagenome (GOLD analysis project Ga0208261, IMG submission 185595) | Marine microbial communities from Southern Atlantic Ocean transect - Knorr_S7_td_DCM_ad_131m_LV_B (SPAdes) (version 3) | ecosystem: Environmental > Aquatic > Marine > Oceanic | place...
CCTTTTTCTTTTTCTTTTTGTCATCTTTTGCAGAATCTTTTTTAGTTGCTTCTGCCTTATCACCTTTTTCCATTGATTCTAATCTTTTCTCCCATTCACTACCTGCAACATCTCCCTGCGCAGAACCTTCTACTTGTGTTGTTTCAGAGGGCGTACCTGATGCTACAGGTTCAGGTTTACTGTCAAACCTATGATCCCATGCATCTCGTAATTTTTGCTGTCTACTAACTGTTCTTTCTTTTAATTCTGATAACATGTTCGTTACTTCTTCATGAAAATCTGTTACCGTAGCATCTAATCGTTGAACTAATTGTTGTGTTAGTGACTCTCCATACTCATCACCAATCTGATCAATGAGAGTGGCAACTTTTTCATTTACATATTTTTGATTTTCAGATAATTCGGGTGCCGGTATCTGCTCGTCTAAATTATTATCTGGCATAATATCTCCCTAAATTAGTTCTTTAATTTATCCATTTCTTCTGGAGTTAATGCAAAAAATGTTGTTGGAGATGAAATTATATTAACAGCTTGATATGTTTCAGCTCCAAACAACGTCCCTAAAACGGTACCTATGAATCGAAAATGCCAAATCAAATCAATTCTTGGCCTCGTTTGTTCATTCCATATCTCAGCTAAAATTACACCGCCTAAAGCAGAAACTGCATATAAAAATCCTTTAATTTTTGGTATTTCACGTATTTTTTTTCTATATGTTAAGCTAGCCATATCCCAAATAGGTATAGTTTCTACTGATATTGGAGTTTGAATAGAAATTAAACGGTCTTCTATTCCTAAAACAGAACCACGTATCTTTTTACCTGAACGATGCTCTATAACAATAAATTGATCATGAGGAATTGATTCAATAATATCAATTGTTGTTAAATAAGTTAGATTTTTACTAATAGCTTCTCTATCAATATCTGTAATGAAAGGTTGAGCATCAACATGATGTTGAAGATCAATAAATTCTTTCATTTTCATCGTTCTTCTTCGAACACTTTTTTGACTGAAATCAACAAAAACAATTTGTACAACTATCTTATTATTTCCTATTTCATAGAATTGTGCACTAAAGAATCCATCAATATCATTAAATATCCGATAAAAGATATTCTCCTCAGCATCAACTGTAAGGCCGACTTTTTTACTTAAAGGAATTATATCAGGTGTTTGTGCATTTATAAATGCAATAAAAAAGAATAAGAATGGATAAAATAAACTATGATTCAATAATATTAATTAATTCTTCTAGTTCTGGAAATCTGTTTAATACTTTTTTTGAAAAGATTACCTGATCGTTTTTCATTACTTCATACACTCCACCGCTGGAGGGAATTAACGATAAATTGGTTATGCTATTACCATACTTATCTAATAAATCAGCGGCCATCCTGGACGCTCTTGGCAAATAGTTTCAAGAGTTGCAATATTCAATAGATATTTTCATACTATATTCCTAAAAATGAGTTTATCCAATAAAAACCAAAAAAAGCTAAAATTCCTGCTAAAACCAATAAAAAGTAAGTTACCTTCTTAAATCCTGCACCACCTGAATCATATCTAAAAACAGTTTTTAAGTTATCTTCTTTCATTAAAAACTAAATGAGGTCTCTACAGTAGTTTGTATTACCGGTTCAAGAATACCTGAGCCATCTTCATTTAAAGCTCCACTATAGCGATAAAATTGACGGTAATCCCATATTACACTTATTCCTTTACCTAATTCATATCCAAGCCTATATCCAAGTACAGTGTTAACGGATGGGTTTTCAAAATCAAAAGGGTTGCTATCATTCGTACGTTGATAATATGCTGTAGCTTCACTTAGCTTAGGAATTCTTTCAGCATTTAATGATAATGCAGCAACAAAGCTATTTACTGTATCTGTTTCTGAGGTCATATTTGTATATGAACCGTAGAAATTTCCAAACCCAAACATATCTGCACTAAGTGATCCAAAATGCCCAATAAGACCAACATTCATTGATGAATCGGCAAATAATGTCATATCCTTGGTCTTAATAATAGCACTTCCATCAATATATTCAGGGACTACTCGTGATATATCATACGATTGATCAAAGAATTGAGGCACGAAATAACCATTCTTAATGCGAAATTCATAACTCAAATTAATAAAATTAAATAGGCTAGCTTTTACGCCAGGAACAGAAAAACTATTACCAGTATATTCAGGACGATAAAAAATACTATCTGGCGATCCTACAGATGGAAAACTTAAAAAGTTAAATTCAGTATATACTTTTAGAGAAAATGCTTTTCCATTTAGTATTGGGTATCCAATATCAAATGCATATCCAACTACGGATGATTTATTATCATCAAGACTAAATGGAACACCTTTTAAAAATAATTCAGAGTCATCTTGATCATAAATATTATCACCATCTGCATCTATATCCCATCCGCCATCAGGCGCGTCTTTTCCAGGATGTGGATCAGGTACACCATCTCCATCCGTATCGTTGTATAAATTTGCATCATTTGGAAAATCATCGAAAATATCAGGATATTTATCGTCATCAATATCTTTTAAACCTGAAAATTGGTTCATATCTGTAATAAAATTCACTCCTAAGGTTAAAGGAAAAGATTTAGACACTTTATACGTACCTCGTAATCCAAGTAATGTACCACCTCGACTAAAATCTTTCATATTAGACATAAATAATTCACCACCAAACCCAGCAATATTTACTCCAGTATTCAAGCCCAGTCTTCTAACGCCGGGAAACTCCATCATATTTGAATAGCCACTCAATATTCCACCATATCCCAGAGTAACATTATCTAATGAACCAAACTTTATCCAAAACGGATCGGATTCATCACCCCAACGCAGATATAAAATTTTATCTAAAATTTTACTTGGATCATTTTCAAAGTCCCACTCATCTTGTTTCATGTTTCCTTCATTATCCATATAAAAAACTAAATCAAGTCCAATGCCAAGCTTACCAAGGTTAATTTCTGGTCTCAGAGCAATTTGATTATATAAGATACCATCAATTGTAACTGATCCAACTCCTAAGCCCATACCAAATGGTTTTTTAGGTGCAGGTTTTTTACTTGGTTCTGCCTGCGAAGGACTGTCATTGGTGTCCATTTGCTTTTCTTGTTGTTCAGGCTCTGGCTCTGGTTCAGGTTCTGATGGTTCTTGTTCTTGTGCCTGTTGTTGTTGTTTTGGCTGAGGTGTTGGCGGTTTAGGAGTAGTCTTTGGCTTAGGTTGAGACTTAGTAGGCATATCTGGCTGCGTTCCTTCTGGATCTGCAGGATAATCATCTGGGGTAAAAGGTAATTCCATTACACTACCCATGGAATTTGATATGGCCTTTTCTCCTGCACCAACAGAAACGGTTTGACCGCTAATAAGATTTTGAACATCAAGCTGTCCAGTTGCACAAAATACCTGATCAACTCCTGATGGGTTAGAAACCACTGCAAATTCGGTACCTTTAACAGATGCCACAGATACGGGTGTTTCTACTCTAAATGTTTTTGTTCGCCCTTCCTTTTTAATATCATTAAATATGGTGCCTTGTTCAACATCCAACGTTCTAGAGCTTGCAGATTCAATAAATTCAAATTGTGTTTTTTCTCTAATTTTAACGACAGATTTATCATCGATAAAAATTGCCACAGCAAACCCTTCTTCACCCACTTTAATAGCATCACCATTATTAATTGCTAAGCCTGCTTTTCCAGGAATGGTAAACGCATTCTTACCCATTCTCTTAATTAATACATCTCCTTGTGCTTTCATAATTCTTGCAATAGGTGCAGAATAAATGATTCCTGAAAAAATCAGATAAATCAATAGAGTTTTATTAAGTTTATTAATCATTATAAGATCAGATCAAATTCGAGTTATGTAAAATAATGAAATATGTTTAATTAATATAGTTAATAATGGAGATTATATACAGTGATCTGGTTCACTTTTAGATAAAGAATGAAAACACTATCACTTTCTTCTTTTTCTTCTTTTTCGATTGTTTTTTCTATTACTATTTTTTGAATTATAGAATTTTCTTCTATTTCTTCTTTTTCTTTTAGTTTTTCTGTTATTATCTACCTTCTCAAAGGACTCCTCATTGACATCTTTTGAATCCTTATAATATGATAAATATCTATTGAATTCAGTTGAAACAAAATGTTTAATGAGTTTTTCTCTATCTAACCAATTTAGCTTTTCAAATATGTAGGGTAAAAATGGCTCTATTTGATCCTCATTAACATCGACTTTTTCAATTTTATCGATAAGGGCATATAAACGTTTCTTGCATATATCTAATCCACTTGGAACATCTTTCTTTTTAAATGATATTTTAGATGTTCTTTCTATATCTTTTAATTTTCTCATGTTTCGTCCGTTAATAATAGCAATTGAAACACCCTTTTTTCCTGCTCTACCTGTCCTTCCGCTCCTATGAATATAAATTTCATCATCATCTGGTAAATTGTAATTAATTACATGCGTTAAATCTTCAACATCTAATCCACGAGCAGCTACATCTGTTGCAACCAATATTTGTAATTGTCCTTTTCTAAAACGTCTCATAACATCATCCCGTTCGGATTGGGATAAATCTCCATGTATTGTATCAGCATTGTAATGATCATTCATTAGTTTAATAGCAATGTCTTTAGTCTCCCTACGTGTGCGACAAAATACAATTCCATATATATCTGGATTCATATCAGCAATTCGCTTTACTACTTCATATCTGTCTCTTGGTTTTACTACATAATATATATGTTCAACATTATCTGCAGCGCGATTCACACGTGCAACAGCAATCTCTAAGGAGTTTTTCATGTATTTTTTTGTAACTCCAACCACCTTTTGGGTCATTGTTGCTGAAAACAATAAAATTTGTTTTTTCTTGGGAGTTTGTTGAATAATTGCTTCTAAATCTTCTTTAAAACCCATGGATAACATTTCGTCAGCTTCATCTAAAATCAAACGATCAATATTTCCAATAATCAATTTTTTTCTTCTAATAAGGTCATTTGTTCTACCAGGAGTACCGACAACAATTTGAGGTCCCTTTTTAAGAGATTTAATTTGTTTTTCAATTTTAACCCCACCATACACGGATAGAATATTTATGTTTTTCAAGTATTTGGAATAACTTAGTAGATCATTTGTGATTTGAATGCAAAGCTCTCGCGTAGGACATAAAATAAGTGTCTGAACATTGGTAACTTTTGTATTAGTCAAATCTAATAAAGGTAAACCAAATGCTGCTGTCTTTCCTGTGCCAGTTTGCGCTGAAGCAATTAAATCTTGATCAGAAGACATTAAATGCGGAATAACTTTACTCTGAATAGGAGTTGGGCTATTAAAACCTAAATCCTTAATAGATTTTAATAGCTCACTTTTTAATGAAAAGTTTAGGAACGATTCTTTGTTTTTGGATTTGGTAGAATTCATACTTTAGATATGTATTAATAATTATAAGATAATGCGCGGGGAGTATACCCTACTTTATTCAGATTACTTATTTAATTAATAAATAAATGATAAATATATCTAAATATCAGGTTATGATAATATTATAGACTATTGTATTAAAAGTTGTCTAGAGGTGAATGGGCGCTGATCTATACAACAAGTAGATTCTAACGTTAAAATAAAAAGTTTATATAAATTAGAACCTTAGGGAGTTTTTATAAATACTTATGTAGGTCTCTAAAAAGTCTATAGTCATGTATAAGCGTTTATAATTACCCTCCTCCTTAGGTGAACGATGAACTAAACCTGCTCCCTCATTTCCTTTCCAGCTTTCTCCTTTAAGAAGAGCCACATGACCAGTATCTAATTGTCGAATATCATTTTCACTTAAGAATAAGCCAGATTCACTATCTGGTTTACCCTCATTCCCATATCCTAGTTTACTTCTATTTACTAAATGATGGGGTATCCATTGTGTTGCAGGACCCACGTATGTAGTAACTAAACGACATTTGATATTATCTGCATGAAAACGTGGGCACATGGGATGATCTATTCCGTCCAATCTTAACCATATTTTTTTTTGATCGAATAGTTTACAAAACATAAGGGCTAAATAAGATACATCATCATAAAAGGGTAACATTTCATTGCTTGATCCAATAATAGACTTTAAAGACTCTTTAACATTTTTAGGTTGAAGCACTTCAGAGAATTCAAGATTAGGATTTTGATTTACAACATATTCACTGGATGTTATTAAAGAGTTATCAAGATTTCGGTTCCATATCGAAATATTGATTTCATCTCGATAAATTTCAGAAATCTTAGATATTTTATTTGTTATGAAATCTGACTTATGGATTATTTTAGAAGTATTTACTTGTTTTATCATGCAGCTTCCCCCCATTCTGGAAAAGGATCAGGAAATTGTGCCCAATAATCTTTGCCTAATAACAAGTCAGCATCTGATAAAAGGCACTCATCTAATAGTTTGGTGATTCTTTTTTCATCCAACCCTTGTCCAATAAAAACTAACTCCTGCCTCATATCGCCAAATGGCTCGACCCATTTTTCTTTAATGAAATCTATATATTCTTTATCTGTTGGCCATTGGCTCTTTGGGATGGCTTTCCAAAACATACCTGCAAAACCGTGAGATGCAACACCACCTGCTTGGCTCCAATTACCTGCAAATTGGGGACGAGTTGCAAGCCAAAAATAGCCTTTTGATCGTATGAGCTTTCCTGATAGATCCTTACTATGTAAAAAATCATGGAACTTCTTAGGGTAGAAAGGTCTTCGTGCTTTGTAAACAAAGCTGCTTATTCCATACTCCTCCGTCTCAGGAACGTGCTCACCACGAAGCTCCTTTAACCAACCAGGTGCCTGTTGTGCTCGTTCGAAGTCAAATAAGCCCGTACTGAGTATTTCTCCTGCAGTTACTTTTCCTTGAGAAATTGGAATAATGCGTGCTTCAGTATTCAAATTTCTTATAACAGCTTTGAGTTTATCAATATCCTTTTTATTAACTAAATCCGTCTTGCTAATTAATATGATATCAGCAAATTCAACTTGATCAACAAGTAAGTCTGCAACACTCCGTTGATCCTCTTCACCCAAAGATTCACCTATCTCTTGAAGATCTTTAGCTTCGTAATAATCTTTTGTAAAATTCACAGCATCAACAACTGTAACCATGGTGTCTAAATTTGATACATCAGATAGTGAAACACCATCCTCATCTTCAAATGTAAAAGTTTCTGCTACCGGTAAGGGTTCGGAAATACCTGTTGATTCTATGAGTAGATAGTCAAATTTCTCTTCTTTTGCTAATTTCGTTACCTCAACTAGTAAATCTTCGCGAAGAGTGCAACAAATACATCCATTACTCATTTCAACTAATTTTTCTTCTTTGTGATTCAGAGTGACATCATTTTTTATCAAAGATTCATCTATATTGATTTCACTCATATCGTTAACAATTACTGCAACTTTTTTCCCTTCTCTATTGTTAAGTATGTGAGTTAAAACTGTTGTTTTTCCAGCTCCAAGAAATCCTGACAAAACCGTTACAGGTAATTTTTGCATAGTTAGTACTCCTTATAAAATTGTAATTTCTTAATAAGATATGTTTTATTTTATAGTAAATAGCCTTTGAAGTTGTCCTTATTGCAACTGAGTTGCAATATTTATTTATGAGTATACTTAGGAAGACAAAAACAGTAAAACTATTATTAGACTTATTTGATAAAGAAAATAAGGCTTTACCTGTAGTTGATTTGGTATCCTTTTTTAGTGCGGAAATGAATAAAACTACCGTATATCGAATTTTACATAGATTAGAAGAGTATGGAATTTTGCATTCTTTTATAGATAAAGACGGTTTAAAGCGATACGCAAAAGGAGATCAAAGGAATTCATCCTCTAGCAATCAAACAATCCATCCTCACTTTTTATGCGAAGACTGTGGAATTTCAACCTGTTTGCCTTTAAAAGTTTCTACACCATCAATACCTAATTATATAATTAAAAATTCAGAGCAACTATATTTGGGCCAATGTAAAGATTGTCAATGATCTGGAAGACGAATACGCGTCGATTTAAACAATAAGCAGATTGTGACGTTTGATAAAAAAATACCATAATACTGTTGAAATAAGCATAATGATTCCTCCTGCAAATGATGTAATTAATGACGTCTTTAAACCATTCATTAAAATCTGTGGTGAAATATTACTGATATCTGGTACTGCACTAAATGCAGCGTTGACTCCAATATATGTGGCTGAAATCCCAACTAAAGCACTAAAGATGCCCAGTAAAACAATACCATTTGTATTATAGGGTTCTTTAATATTTTTTACTGAAATAAAAATAATACTAATTACTAAAATAAGTAATACCATCATAAAGGGCCCACCATTTAATAAAGTCTCTAACATCTTAAATCTCCTTATTTTTCAATTTCATAAGATTCTTAATTATTATTTCGATTATGTCTATTCATTAGTAGTGCTTAATATTTTAAATCCCAGTATCAACTGAGCATGTTTTTCTCCAATTTTTATACCATCTTGAGAATTTCCACCAATTCCATAATGAGTTTTTTTTCATTGCCGAAAATATCTTTCTCTGATATTCTATAGATTGTTCAGGAGTCATCTTATATATTCTTCGCGCATCTCCATGCACACCTTTCAAAACAAGCCATTGTCCCTTAACATAAACCAATGTATGTACAGATGCCTCTTCACCTGAAGGGTTTAATAGATATACATGAGTTAAATCTTCGACCCCAGCTAATTTCCTTCTCCAATTAACTGCTAATACTGGTGTTTCAAGTGTAACTCTTGTCATTGGGGTAAATAAAACATTTAAGATTCGCCAAGATTCATTATCGCTAATCTCCCCATCTTTTGCATGTTTGATCATATTTTCAATATTTTGGAGCTCTAAGGGAACAATAAAATCTACTTTTTCTTTAACTATACCTTTTTCAAAAGTAAAACCATCACCTTGATGATGAATCGTAAAACTTTCTCCAGTCTCTTTTATTTCAATTCCTAAATGATCAAAGACACCATTAAAATAGTTTAGTAGTTCTGGCGTTTGGAGTATTTTTTCCCATTTTTGTAAAGAAGATACTTCTTGACCATATATAGAAGTAGATATTAAAAATAAAAAAAATATACGCATTTCTTTAATAAATTTACCCATCATTCCACAAACAAAGCACTTGATAAAACTCAATAACTCTCTAATAAAATTATGAGACTCATTTTATCTAGACTTTTCACTTCAATACAAAATAAGAAAACCTCTTTTATAGATGAGAAAAGTTATTTATTATAAATAAAATCTATTAGGAACTTATTATTAAAAATAAATCACATATCGAATCAAAAAATATTATCCAAAATCATCAAAGTGATATATCTGAATTTTCACACAAATGGAATGGTGATTTCAAAACACTTCACTCCTTTTTTACGTCTCTAAATATCAATTCATCATATGATATAGATATTATCAAACCATTTTTTAAAGATTGGTCGAATATGGAAGGTTTTGCAGATTTATTAGTTAGGCCAAAAAGTATTATTGAATGTGCTATTATTTTAAAAACTTGTTATGTATGTAATATATTATTAACGGTATCTGCAGGAAAAACAAATTTAACAGGAAGCGCAACACCGAATGGAGGTGTCATTTTATCTACCTCATTTTTAACTAAACCAGATATTGAACTAGACTTAAATAATAAAAAAGCCTCAAGTCCTATTGGAATTCCCCTTGAAGATTTCAGAAATAAAGTGCTCGAATTATCAAATAATACGCTTTATTACCCTGCAGACCCTACCAGTAGAAATGATGCCTTTGTTGGTGGAACAATATCAACTAATGCTTCTGGTTTTGTTCCTGGCGAAAAAGGTGCAACTAGATATTGGGTTAAAGAAATCGAATTTTTATTACCCAATGGTGATATGGTTGAAATAAAAAGGGGTCAGTACATATCAGATAAAGGGTTCTTTACACTAGAATACGATAGCGATACTATACAATTACCAATTCCAACATATAATAGACCCAAAATAAAAAATGCGAGTGGTTTATATTCAAATAAAAATGGAATCATTGATTTTATTGATTTAATTATTGGAAGTGAAGGAATCTTAGGTCTGATAGCTTCATGTAAATTAGGATTAGATGAAAATCCAAAAAATAGACTGGAATTATTTATATCTTTAGATAGCGAGTCAGAAGCAATCGATTTTCATGATTTTTTAAATAGTCATTTAAATCATGATTTAAGCCAAATTACTGCAATGGAATATTTTGGTTATAACTCACAAAACTATATGAATAATAAAGAATTTTTATTTACTAATGAAAATGACGTAGGAATTTATTTACAAATACCAATCTATGATGAATCAATGGATGCTAAAATTGAAGAATGGATTGATATATTTCAATTATTTAATTCTAAAATAGATTTAGATAACATCATTGTTTTAAATGATCCTAATAATTGGAAAAAGTTTTTTGAAGCACGACATTCTATTCCAGATAATGCGTTAACCAAGACTCAACGACTGGGTGGTGTTAGTATTATAACTGATACCATTGTACCAAAAGATAATTTTCGATTATATCTTGATAAAGTTCATAGTAAACTAAAAAAGTCTAAGATTGAATATTTATTATTTGGACATCTTGGAGATTGTCATTTACACTTCCATTTAATCCCTAATAATAAACAAGAAAAAGAATCTCTAGAAATATATGATTATTTAATTGACCTATCTTCCAAACTTGGTGGTGTATACTCGGCCGAGCATGGTACGGGAAAAAGGAAAAGAAATGATTTTAAGAAATGTTATGGTCAGGAAGCAGTTGAAATGGTTAAAAAATTAAAAAATACCATCGATCCAAATAATTATTTAAATAGAGGAAATCTAATAAGCTATAATTGAATTGTTAATTTAATACTCTACATCTCCCTACACATGTCACGAATTATGTCTGGCACGGGAATAGTCTCATTACTCTTATAATTAAAAGAAACCAAAGTAAATAATCCCGATAGCACCGGAGATTCATTATCTTTAATAAAAATTGAAGTTAACATATCAAAACTTTTACTACCCACCCTCACAATACGTTGACCAATATCCAAATCAGAAGGATGACTAACTTGCTGATGATATTGTATGTTCATCGATGCAAGGATAATTCCATTAACTTGGCCACTATTTCTACTGCTAAAGCCTAAAGAATCATAAAAGTCTAAACGTGCAGTTTCCATAAAAGTTAAATATGCTGCATGATTTACATGTCCCATTGCATCAAGATCTCTCCAGCGTGTCTTAAGACTCATCCAATGTTCAAAATCATTTTTTGAATATTTTATTTTTTTCATTTGCGGAGAGGGAGGGATTCGAACCCCCGATACACTAGGTGTATACCGCATTTCGAGTGCGGCGCATTCAGCCAGGCTCTGCCACCTCTCCCTTCTTCTATAAAACTACTAAAAATGAATCAAATTACCCAGCAGGAAAAACAGCCATTGACATCAAATTGTCCCCAAGGTACTATTTCAACAGCACCATCTTCTTAGTGCTAATATATTCCCCAGCTTGTATCTGATATAGGTATATACCAGCACTGACTGGTTTTCCATAATCATTGGTAGCATCCCATATTACTGATTTATAGCCAGCCTCTTGAGTTTGTTTTACAAGAGTTTTTATCTCTCTACCCATCATATCGTATATGATAATATTTACCAAATTATTTTCTGGTAAATCGTATCGTAGCGTTGTTACAGGATTGAATGGATTAGGAAAGTTCTGATGTATTTTAACGTTTGAAACTGATGGTAAATGATTTTCAATCATGTTAAGGCCTCCCTCTTGCCCAGAACTTGATACAAAACGGTAAAGATATAAATGTCCAAAACCTACATACCAAATATCTTTCCTATTGCTAATATATTCCAAATG
>Ga0208261_1000781_pt1 | contig 11981 bp, 10 predicted proteins | sample Knorr_S7_td_DCM__FD_185595 | JGI IMG/M metagenome (GOLD analysis project Ga0208261, IMG submission 185595) | Marine microbial communities from Southern Atlantic Ocean transect - Knorr_S7_td_DCM_ad_131m_LV_B (SPAdes) (version 3) | ecosystem: Environmental > Aquatic > Marine > Oceanic | place...
GGGGCTGAAGCAGGTCCCAAGGGTTGGGCTGTTCGCCCATTAAAGCGGTACGCGAGCTGGGTTTAGAACGTCGTGAGACAGTTCGGTCCCTATCCTCTGTAGCCGTAGGAGATTTGAGAAAGGCTGTCCCTAGTACGAGAGGACCGGGATGGACGCAGCTCTCGTGTGCCAGTTGTTCCGCCAGGAGCATGGCTGGTTGGCGACCTGCGGAAAGGATAAGCGCTGAAAGCATCTAAGCGCGAAACCTGTTTCGAGATGAGATCTCCCACTGGATAACCAGGTAAGGCCCGTGGCAGACCACCACGTTGATAGGCCGGATGTGTAAGCACGGCAACGTGTTCAGCAGACCGGTACTAATCGGCCGAGGGCTTGGGCTCGATACTCAGCTTCGAGAAAACAGCTGACTCCTCACGAGTCGCACGTGCATCGCTATGGAGTGCTCAGGGACGATGGTCCCTCGCACATTTCGCTTTAACCTGCGGGTTGAGCGATTCAAGATCGTGCTTGCCCCAAAGCAAGCGCAACATATTTCTGGTGGTTATGGCGGCAGGGATACACCCGTTCCCATTCCGAACACGGAAGTTAAGCCTGCCAGCGCCGATGGTACTTGGGGGAAGACCCCCTGGGAGAGTAGGACGCCGCCAGATTTTCTCTAAGAAGGGCCTCTTTCACCCTCGTCACAATCTGACGGGCAGGGTTGAAAGGGGCTCTTCGTAGTTAGTCCCTCCACAATAGACGAAGCATCTATCAATTCTTTGTGGGTAGAGGCCGTACCATGGTCCTTTGTGAACAATCGGAGCGGTCGTCCGCGCAGCACTGGTCGCAAAGACCAAAAACAGCCCCAAGGCAACAAAAGGGGTAACCGAAATGGCCCTGCGCGATCACGCAGCAACAATCAAGACCGCGACCGTCGAAAAACGTCAAATGGTCGGGACGGAAATAACCACCGCCCAGGACATGGAGTAGAGAAACCAGAACGGCACTTCGGACAAAACGCCCGCGGCTCTAATTGGGGAGGAGTTGCGCGGCGGGCAGCGCACAACGCCAGCATCGACCAAGGAGGCCCTCGACCTCCCAGCGATGACCCCTCGCCACCACCGAAACGAGATGACGATGTTTGGCAGCGTGTTGACAAGAAATCACGATCTACCCAACCTCGACGCCGCAACTACAACGTTCCAACACCAGAGCTTGATCCCAGTCAAACGAAACACCTGTCGAAGGTAGAACGTGATCGTCTGACTCGAAACATCGGAATCGCAGGAGACCATTTTCTAGCGGAGCGATTCGGTGAGGTGGAACAAATCACACGACAGCTCCTGAAAAAACATCCCACCGTCGCAGAAGTTCACGAGCTGCATGGTCTGACTCTGTACCGCCTTGGTAAGTGGAGCGACGCGTTAGAACGACTCGAACATTTCAGTCAAATGACCGGAGACGTCGACCAATTCCCGGTTATGGCCGATTGCCATCGAGCGCTCGGAGAGATCGAATCAGTTCGGAGACTTTGGGATGAATTGCGAGCAGCTGGTCCGGAACCGTCAATCTTGACTGAAGGGCGGATAGTCATGGCTGGAGCGTTAGCTGACACGGGAGACGTACCAGCTGGAATACGGTTGCTAGAGAAGGGGCCAATAAAGACTAAACGGGCCCGCGAGTACCATGTAAGACTCTGGTATGCGCTCGCTGATCTCTACGAACGAGGCGGGGATCACCAAAAAGCCCGTCGAGGATTTGAACGAATCCAACAAGTTGAGCCGGGCTACGCAGACGTGTCTGGCCGCCTTGAGTCGCTCTCATAACGCTGATACGGACTTAACTTCAGATTGTGGCAATGGCCTCAACCTTTTCTTCAGATCTCGCGGCTACGATCTGCTTCGGCCCGTCGGCCGCGAATTGACCCACCTACTCGCTACCTAAGGAGTCGTCTCGTGAGCCTCGACATTGAAGGATTACTAGGAGATCAGGCAACCTATCTCTTGGACCATAAGTGCGAGACCATCTCGCAAAATCTACTCACACTTCCCGGTCCTGATTTTGTGACCGAAATTCTGTCGGGAACAGACCGCTCGCCCCAAGTGATGCGCAACATGCAAGCGTTGTTTAACAGCGGCAGACTTGCGGGCTCAGGTTATGTCTCTATCCTCCCTGTAGACCAAGGAATAGAACACTCTGCAGCGGCTTCGTTTGCCCCCAACCCCATTTACTTCGACCCCGCAAATATTGTTGAACTTGCGATAGAGGGCGGGTGCAACGCAGTCGCGACAACCTTTGGGGTGTTGGGGTCAGTAAGCCGTAAATACGCCCATCGAATTCCATTCATCGTCAAGTTGAACCACAACGAACTGCTCACATACCCGTCGACCTATGACCAAATCATGTTTGGCTCAGTGGAACAGGCATATGACCTCGGCGCGGCCGGAGTGGGCGCCACGATCTACTTCGGGAGCGATGAAAGCGGACGTCAAATTCAAGAGACCGCTGAAGCATTTGAAAAAGCACATCAGCTAGGCATGTTCACGGTCTTGTGGTGCTACCTGCGAAACAGCGCAATTGACACCGATGACCAGGACAACCATGTCGCAGCCGACGCAACTGCCCAGGCGAACCACATCGGCGTCACCATCGAAGCGGACATCATCAAACAAAAGCTTCCAGAGAACAACGGCGCATTTAACCTGATTAAAGGGTTCGGCAAGACCCACCCAGACGTGTACGAGAAGTTGACATCGGACCACCCAATAGATCTCTGTCGCTGGCAGGTCGCCAATTGCTACATGGGTCGCGTGGGGCTAATCAACAGCGGCGGGGCCAGCTCCGGAGCAACTGACATGGCCGAAGCCGTTATGACAGCTGTTGTCAACAAAAGGGCCGGCGGCCTTGGATTGATATCAGGACGCAAAGCTTTCCAACGCCCTATGGGAGATGGAGTCGAATTACTTAACGCAATTCAAGATGTCTATCTCAATGAATCAATTACCATCGCATGAACCGACAATATGAAGAGCTACGCATTAAGTGAGTATTTGACTCTCTACGCGTATATTCTTCGGAGTCGGACCACCACCACCCCCTGGGAGGGTCTGTGACCGATACAGCACCTCGAGAACTTCCGCTTCAAGAACTAGATGAAGTCATCATCCGATTTGCCGGCGACTCCGGCGACGGTATGCAGTTGACCGGTGACCAGTTCACCAGCATCTCCGCCGCCTTAGGCAACGACTTAGCGACGTTGCCGGAATTCCCAGCAGAAATCCGAGCTCCCCAAGGAACATTGGCCGGAGTTTCAGCGTTCCAAGTTCGCATATCAGATTTCGCTATTACAACACCAGGCGACGCCCCCACAGTCCTAGTCGCTATGAACCCAGCTGCGCTTAAAGCGCAACTACATAATGTGGTCCAAGGCGGAGCAATCATTATCAACACCGATGCGTTCAACGAACGCAACCTAGAAAAGGCTGGCTATGAGAGCGATCCCCTTGAGGATGGCTCACTTGAGGGTTACAGAACCTACCCAGTACCGATGAGCCAAATCACCAGAGACGCGGTTGCCGAACACGGAGTCAAACCACGAGACGCCGAAAGGTCTAAGAACTTCTTCGCTCTAGGCCTCATTTCATGGATGTACACCCGCCCTGTTGAGCCGACGATGGAATTCATCAACACCAAATTCAGCGGCAAAGAACTAGTCATTAAGGCCAACGAAGCAGCTTTCCACGCCGGATACAACTTCGGGGAAACAGCTGAACTCTTTGAGTCCCACTACGAAATAAAACCAGCGTCGCTGCCGTCAGGCGAATATACCAATGTCAACGGAAACACAGCGTTGGCATGGGGCTGCGTTGCTGCAGGTCAGCTAGCTCGGTTACCCGTGTTCCTCGGTTCATACCCGATCACCCCAGCATCAGACATTCTGCACGACCTATCCTCCCTAAAGAACTTCGGAGTTCGCACCTTCCAAGCCGAAGACGAAATAGCGGCCGCGGCATCAGCAGTTGGGGCAGCATTCGGAGGTGCGCTGTCTTTCACTACCACCTCGGGACCCGGTGTTGCACTCAAAGGCGAAACCCTCGGATTAGCAGTCAGTCTCGAACTACCCCTTATCGTTATCGACATACAGAGAGGAGGGCCCTCCACGGGTCTACCCACCAAGCCTGAACAAGCGGATCTGATGATGGCCATGTACGGCCGACACTCCGAATCACCGATGCCGATCGTTGCGCCCAAGAGCCCCGCAGATTGTTTCAACGCAGCAATAGAAGCGTGCCGCATAGCTCTCCGCTACCGAACCCCCGTCATGCTGCTTAGCGACGGCTACTTGGCAACCAGTTCGGAGCCATGGCTACTACCTGAGATCGACTCCCTCCCAGATATCGGCGTTGACTTCCATACCGGATTCAACGGCACCAACGAAGATGGCGACGGAATCTTCCTCCCATACCTCAGGGATCCTGAAACTCTTGCCCGCCCATGGGCAATTCCCGGAACGCCTGATTTGATGCACCGAATAGGTGGAATCGAAAAAGAAGATGGCTCAGGAAACATCAGCTACGACCCTGAAAATCACCAAAAGATGGTCGACCTCCGTGCCGCAAAGATCGCAGCGATTGATGTGCCCGACGTTGAGGTCGCAGGTGACCAAGACGCCACATTCTGCATGCTGGGATGGGGCTCAACTTGGGGAGCCATTGACGCCGCTGTAGATCGACTGCAACAAGCCGGCAAAAAAGTCGCCCACGTTCACCTAAGTCACTTAAACCCTCTACCCAAAAACCTCGGCGAGGTATTGGCGACTTTCGACAAAGTTATTTGCCCTGAGATGAACGACGGACAACTCGTCAACCTAGTGAGAGCAAAATATCTGCTCGACGTTAAACCGGTAAACAAAATGAACGGCGTGCCGTTCACAACTGCAGAAATAGAGTCCGCGGCGCTTCAAGCCATGGACGCCTCTTAAGAGATAGCAGGATCGATCAACATGACTGATACTTCACCACGCACGGAACCAGCAGACTGGGCCACCGACCAAGAGGTTCGCTGGTGCCCAGGATGTGGCGACTACTCCATACTCACCGCAATGCGCATGCTCATGCCTGAACTTGATGTGGACCGAGAAAACACCGTCTTCATCTCCGGCATCGGATGCGCCGCACGCTTCCCGTATTACATGAACACCTACGGCATGCACGGAATTCACGGGAGAGCACCAGCTATCGCCACCGGGCTGGCGATGGCAAGACCCGACCTTGACATTTGGGTCATTGGTGGCGACGGCGACATGATGTCAATTGGCGGCAATCACCTGATTCACTCTCTGCGAAGAAACGTCAACATCAAAATCCTTCTCTTTAACAACATGATTTATGGCCTAACCAAAGGCCAGTTCTCGCCCACAAGCGAAGTGGGCAAAGTCACCAAGAGCTCTCCAATGGGATCACTAGATGCCCCATTCAACCCAATCTCAGTCGCGCTGGGAGCTGAAGCTTCCTTTGTGGCCCGCACACACGACATGGACCGTCAACACATGATGGACATGTTCCGACGCGCCCACGAACATAAAGGCGCAGCCATCGTTGAAGTGTTCCAAAACTGCAACGTCTTCAACGATGGAGCATGGGAAGGTATTACCAAGAAACAAAACCGGGATGCCAACCTCATCACTCTCGAACATGGTCAACCCATCAGGTTTGGTGCCGACGGTGAATTCGGTGTCGTGGTTGACGGGGGAGCCGCCAAAGTCGTATCGGTCGCAGATGTGGGGGCAGATGCACTACTCGTCCATGACGAACACAAGCCCGACCCTTCAACTGCGTTCATGCTGAGCCGCCTCGCACGAGGACCTTTCGAACCGACCCCAATCGGTGTGTTCCGAGCCATCGAACGAATCGAGTACGCCACCTCGTCCACATCTCAACTTGCTATGGCCCACGACAACCAAGGATCAGGCGACCTAGCCGCCTTGTTGCGGTCAAGAGGAACTTGGCAGGTCTGAACGACATCGCCTGGATACTCGACCTTGACGGAGTCATATGGCTCGCAGATGAACCGATACCTGGTTCAGCTGGGGCAATAGAACTACTTGACGCGCAAGATCACCAGGTCCTCTTCGTCACTAACTTCTCTGCGCTGACTCGAAGACAAGCTGAACTGAAACTCGAAGGCTGCGGGATAAAAGCAGCGGGACGTGTGCTGACCTCGGCAATGGCAGCGGCTTCGCTAGTAGAACCCGGAGAAAACGTCATCGTGTGCGGAGGTGAAGGCATTGTTGAAGCAGTAAAGGATCGTGGCGCGACGCCACTCGACCCCTTACAAAACAGCGTTCCAATTACGTCAATAGACGCAGTCATCGTCGGATTTCATCGCGACTTCAACTTTGATCGCCTAGCAGCATCTGCGCACGCCCTACATAACGGGGCGAGACTCATCTCCACCAACAACGACCCCACATATCCCACACCACATGGATTACTCCCTGGCAACGGTTCGTTGACAGCAGCCGTTTCGGTTGCAGGCAAAACAGAACCCATAATCGCCGGAAAGCCCCACGCACCAATAGCGAACCTCGTCCTGGAACGATTGGGGCTAGAACGCGGAACCCCAGGCAATATCGTCGTCGGCGACCTTCCCGCTACCGACGGGCTGCTCGCCGCTGAGCTAGATTTCGACTTCGGGTTGGTGTTATCGGGAGTGACCCCAGCTGACCAGGTTGATACCTGTGACCCAAGCCCAGACCTAGTTGCCGCAGATCTAAAAGCCATGGTGGAAGCAGCACTATCCTCAGCCTGAGCGCGGAAGCCACCAAGACTCATCGCCGGTATAGCTCTGCTGGTAGCTTCAACTTATGTGCGGACGCTAATACCTAGCTTCAGAGGACAGGCGAAGTGAGTCGCAGGCGACTCGATCGCGAAATGATCCGACGCGAACTAGCTCCAACTCGCAGCCAAGCTCAAGAATTGATCGACCTAGGGCAGGTACTTGTTGGAGGCGCCGTAGCAACCAAAGCTGCTCGTTTAGTCAACCCAGGAGACCCCATAGTCCTAACCGGAGCAGGCCCCAGGTTCGTTTCGCGAGGTGGAGAGAAGCTTGATGCAGCACTCACGCGATTTGGAATTGAACCCCAAGGAAAGAGAGTCGCTGACGTTGGCGCGTCCACCGGCGGCTTCTCGGACTGCGTGATCCAGCGGGGCGCAGCACATGTCGTCGCGATCGACGTAGGGCACGGACAACTAGACCACACGTTACGCACAGACCCTCGTGTGCAAGTGTTCGAAAGAACCAACGTGAGGTTCCTTGAAGCAGACGAAGTCGGGGGACCGGCCAATCTGGTGGTAGCTGACCTGTCGTTCATCTCGTTAAAAGTTGTCTTCAACAGACTTGCAGCATTGTGTGAACCTCACGGTGATCTACTTATCCTGGTAAAGCCTCAATTCGAGGCGGGACGAGCGGAAGCCACTCGGGGCCAAGGAATTATCCGAAGTCCCGAAGTTTGGCAGCGAGTTCTTGAAGAAATTAGGGAATGCGTAGTGAAAGCGAAGTTTGGGGTTATGGGCCTGATGGTGTCGCCGCTTCGCGGCGCTAATGGAAACGTCGAATTCTTCCTTCATTGCCGTTCAGGTGTCGACTCGCTGCTCCACAACACAGCGATAGAAGATGTCGTCAACGAGGCCCGAGAATTGGTGCTGCCATGAGCGTCATCTCCATGATGCTGCATCCAGAACGCAGCGACTCCCATCAACTAGCGATACAACTAGCTGACCATCTCATAGGCGAGGGCAACATCGTTCGCTTGAGCGAAACCGAAGCTGCAGCTATAGGTAGACCAGAACTCGGCTGCACCCTAGAGATGCTCGCTGACTCAGTTGACCTGGCGGTGAGTATCGGCGGCGACGGGACAATGCTACGGACCTTCGAACGAGTAGCTCGACAAAGTATTCCGGTGTTGGGAGTCAACGTGGGCGACCTAGGATATTTGACCGAATTTGAAGCTGATGAGGCTAAAGGGGCGATTGAAGCCGCTTTGAACGGCGCACTGCCCGTCGAAGAACGACTGATGGTTCAGAGCCGAATTGAACGCGCAGACGGCCAAAACGACGGAACATGGACAGGCCTCAATGAAGCCGTGTTGGAGAAGAAATCGCAAGGTCACACAGTTCGGCTCGAAGTAACTATCGACGGCTCCGCCTTCGCCACCTACGCAGGAGACGGACTCATTGTATCTACGCCAACAGGTTCAACTGCATACAATCTGTCCGCCCGCGGCTCCATTGTTGCCCCCACCCATTGGTCGCTCCAACTCACACCAGTAGCACCTCACATGTTGTTCGACCGGTCACTGGTGTTGCGTCCCGACACGGAAATTCGAATAGCAGTATTGGGAGAACGAGAAGCAAACCTCTCCGTAGACGGTAGAAGCGTTGCGGTGCTAGGCGACGGAGACGTGCTGATCGCTACGCGCTCGGATATCATCGCTCGACTGGTGACCTCTGGATCTGGTGGGTTCCACCAAGTGCTGAAACAAAAGTTTGGTTTGAAGGATCGCTGATGCTTCTGGAGCTTTCCGTCCAGAACCTTGGAGTGATTGAATCATCTTCGCTGGTGCTAGGCCCAGGAGTCAGTGTTCTCACCGGTGAGACCGGTGCAGGAAAAACAATGGTGGTTCAAGCCATCCAGCTATTAACCGGAGGGAAGGCCGACGCCTCGATGGTAAGAACTGGAGCTAAAGAGGCGACAATCGAAGGTCGCTTTGAAACTCCAGACGGTGACGAACTCATTTTGCGACGCGTTATCCCCTCCGAAGGTAGAAGCCGCGCTTACCTTAACGATTCTCTCGCCGGCGCCTCCCAACTGGCCGACACCGGCTCCATATTGGTTGACCTGCACGGACAACATCAACATCAATCTCTTCTTCAGACCAAGGTGCAGAGACTGGCCCTTGATAACTATGCCCAAATCGACCTCACCCCACTCAACGACGCTCGAAATGCGATTAGGCAGCTATTGGATCAACTTGACCAAATGGGGGGCGACGGCAAAGCAAGAGCACGAGAAATAGACCTGCTGCAATTTCAGATTGAAGAACTCACACAAGCTCAACTAACGGATCCCGCAGAGCCAGAAACGCTCGAAGAACTCGAAGAAATTTTAGCTGACGCTTCCGAACACATTGAGCATGGAAGCCGAGCCCTAGAAAACATCAACGGCGACAACGGGTTGATGGACACTTTGGGAACGATCATTTCCAGTCTCGTCGACCGAACCCCATACAGGGATGTGACGGAAAGACTTAGAAGTCTCGAAGCAGAACTTTCTGACATTGTCACCGCCATGAGAGACAAAGTGGATTCGATAGAAGATGATCCTCAGCGCCTTTCGGAAGTGCGAGAGCGTCGCCAACTATTGGTGGACTTGCAAAGAAAATACGGCGACACCATCAGCGATGTGATCAAGTACCACCTCGAGGGAATCCAGCGTCTCGAGGATCTAGAGAACTATGAAGCTGTAGCAGCGCAGTTAGAAACAGAACTCACCGCAGCTCAAACGCGTCTGGCACAAGAAGCGAAAACCGTCGCGGAGCTGAGGCGACGAAGTGCCCCACAACTTGCCAACGAAGTTAACCAGTATCTCCCGGCCTTAGCTCTCGACCGCGCAAGCGTTTCAGTGATCGTCGAGGGCGACGACCCAGCTGACGAGATCGAAATAATGTTCCGGGCCAACAGTGGCACCAATTGGCATCCCCTCTCAAAAGTTGCGTCGGGCGGAGAGCTAGCAAGGGTGATGCTGGCGTTACGGTTAGTCCTTACCGCAGGCCCACCAACTCTCGTCTTTGACGAAGTAGACGCCGGCATAGGTGGCGCTGCGGCGCTCGCTGTAGGCAAAGCACTAAGTCATTTAGGAGCGGACCATCAAGTGTTGGTAGTCACACACTTACCGCAAGTAGCGGCATTCGGCGATCAGCATCTTGTCGTAGATAAGGTTGATGATGGCTCGCGTGTCGTGTCTACCGTTCATGAGGTTGAGGGAGATATCCGCATACGTGAGCTAGCTCGTATGCTGGCCGGACAACCTGACTCGGAAACCGGTCAGGACCATGCCGCAGAACTTCTGCAAGAAGCCCTGAAGAGCAGGGGTTAGTCGTGAGACTGAGACGCCGAAATTTAGCTGATCGAGATGAAACGCTCAGAGCCAAGGTCCGTGTCGACCGACGAACGAAAAATCTCATCCCTAGGCTCCAACCCGGTGAGATAGCAGTTATTCACCACGAAGACCTCGATCGAGTCGCGGCCGAAGGGCTAGTCGCAGCCCGGGTAGCAGCAGTTATTAACGGCGCTCACAGCTTGTCCGGAAAATATCCCGCTCAAGGAGCGCTAGCTCTACTCAAATCAGGAATTCCAGTCATTGATGGGGTAGGAACAAGTGCTTTCAACAGAATTCGAGAAGGTGACCAAGTAGCAGTTGCCAAAAGTAGAGTCCTCCTAAACGACGAGGTCCTCTGCAACGGCACCCTCCTAGAACTAGAAGAAGTCGAAAAGAAACTTGAAACAGCGCGCGACGCCATTCGCGGACAACTCGGCGAATTCGCGGCGAACACGCTGCATTATTTAGCGACTGAACCTGAACTAGTCACTGACGACCTTGAACTTCCCGAAATGTCCGTCGAACTTGCTCAACGACAAGTCCTGGTAGTCGTTCGCGGTATTGACTACCGCGAAGACCTTTCGACACTGAAAAGATCCGGCTACGTCAGCGAAATGCGTCCCATCCTGATAGGCGTAGACGGCGGAGCAGACGCACTGCTGGAAGTAGGTCTTACTCCCGACCTGATTGTCGGCGACTTCGATTCCGTATCCCGAGAAGCGCTGAACTCAGGGGCTCAACTATTGGTGCACGCCTACCCCGGAGGTAACGCCCCAGGCGCGAACAGGCTGGACCGGCTCGGAGTCGAATATGAAGTGGTCGAGGGATTAGGAACAAGTGAAGACATAGCGATGCGCATAGCTTTCGAAAACAAAGCAGAACTCATCGTCTTAGTTGGTTCACATACTTCGATGGCAGATTTCTTCGATAAGGGCCGAAGAGGCATGGCTTCAACCTTTTTGACCCGCATGAAGGTCTCTTCAGTGCTTGTGGACGCCAAGGGAGTGGGCAGGCTGTACAGGACTCAAGTCCGCAAACGGGACCTTGCTCTTCTCGTACTCTCAGCGCTCTTCACGCTAGTTGTGATCGCGCTAGTCACTGAACCAGTCCGTCTGCTTTTGCGCACTCTTTGGTTGAATCTAGGAATGTGATGCTCGGTGATTAACCTCCGCTACCACATTGTCAGTGTTGTCGCAGTCTTTCTAGCGCTAGGCATCGGTCTAGCTTTGGGTTCGACGTTCGTTGATTCAATTCTCGTCAACGAGTTAGAAGACCAAGTAAACCAACTTGACGTAGCACAAGAAGAAGCAGTTGAACTCAAGAACCAGGCGATAACTGAAAGAGACCTAGAAGCACAAAATAATCAGACATTGAGGACCCAAATAGCCGCTTTAGAAGACGACCACTTCGCAAAGCTTGCTGAACTACAAGCAGCGAATGACCAAAAGCGACAAGCTCTCATAGAACAAGCGGAACTAGAGACCGAAAGCACGAAGCTGCTACTTAATTCCGTCGAGACGTTAATGCCAAGAGGTCGGCTTTCAGGAACATCCTGGGTTCTACTAGCCCCAACTGCGGCCGACCGCTCGGTTGTGGCGGAAATCCGAGAAATCCTGACCCGATCGGACGGCAACTATCTCGGAACGTTATGGATTCGACCGAGCATGAACTTCGAAGACGAAGAAACAGCCCAGGAACTCTCAGAGATGTACGGGGGAGAAGTTCCTCAAGAGAAAATCGCCAGCGTCACCGTTTCCAACCTGGCAACAGCCCTCTCAGCCAGTCAGGAGCCAGCTAACGCTCCGGAAGTCGAAGTACAAGAATTCATCGAGCGGCTAATCGACATG
>Ga0208261_1000782_pt1 | contig 11972 bp, 8 predicted proteins | sample Knorr_S7_td_DCM__FD_185595 | JGI IMG/M metagenome (GOLD analysis project Ga0208261, IMG submission 185595) | Marine microbial communities from Southern Atlantic Ocean transect - Knorr_S7_td_DCM_ad_131m_LV_B (SPAdes) (version 3) | ecosystem: Environmental > Aquatic > Marine > Oceanic | place...
ACAATAGAAGTTACCTGCAGAGATGACTCTAATGATTTAAATGGTGCGCCTGCATTATCTTCAAGATATGCGTAAGCAACTACACCAAAGTAATATGGACGGTCGTTTGTTATTGGACGATTCTTTAACGCATCGTTCTTTACCACAACCATACGGCTAACACCGCTATCGGTACCAACGTGAGCAGGCTTATCAAAGAATAAACCTGTCGCTCCATCAAGAGCTGGCTCACTAATAACCTTAACACCATTAACCACATCATAAATTGCTACCACAACACCATCAGCAGCACTTGCTGTAGAGTTTGGTAACTGATATACTTTATAACCTTCAAATTTAAATCCAGCTTGATTATAACTTTCTGATTGAGTGTAAGCAGCTGTTTCTGCCCAATTCAATGTGATATATCCATCGCCTTCAAAAACCGACACGGTTGGTGCAGGTGGAGGCTGTGGAAGATCAAAGTCGTTATCATAAGCAAACTGTGCAAATTTGTCGTTGTACTTTAATACAGCAACAGATGATAGGTTATTAATTCCAAGTCCTCCGATTAAACCAACAACAACATCTTGTGTGTCGTTAATGACCATTTCAAATGGACCAGTATTCATCACTAGTCTACGGTCACCAGGAGGCAGGATAATTCCATCTACCCAGCCAGTAGCTGAAGTAGGATCACCTGCTAATACATATTTTTCAGCAAAACCTGTGATTGGATCAACAAACGGCTGCTGCGTAGGATACGCAGGACGTGGTAAGAAACCTTCCATAAGGTTAAACCACTGCAATGTACCAGCGTATACTCTTGTTGATGGGTCACTCACTGAGGATCCAGCAGCAAAGTATACAAAACTAGTCATTCCTAATGTATCAAGTACGCCGTCACCATTTGTATCAACCTTAGGTCCTTCTAGGAAGTCGTATCCACCAGCGGGAACCGGACTACCAAAAGAGCTAAGGAACTGATCATCAAAGGTATTACCATTGTATACATAACCTAGACTTAGTGTGGTATCACAACCTACATAGTCATCAGTATATGTACCAAGGTCAGGGTCAGACCACTGTGTAAAATATACAGTATCTAACTTGGCATCAGCTGGTCCACCAGGTAGACCAACATAAATCATACGAGCACGTTTAAACATCATGCTTGAAATTGGGTTTGAGAATGGGAAGTCATAACCCCATAGGGTTAGCTGCATTTCAAATCCTACAGGAGGAGAACCCCAACCGCCTTCAGACACACTTACAACACCACCTTCAGCATATTCATCTGGTAGGTCGTTCGCTACTGTCCAAACGGTCTGGTCAGAACCAGGAATACCTGGAATGTCACCAACCCAAGCGTTATTCTCAGAGCTCCAAGTACCAGGGGTATATGCACCATCACCATCAACGTCATCGTAAGGTGCACCTTCATCAGCTGGCCACTCTTTCCAGTCATGCTCATATTGTGCTTTATCAGCAGCAATCATCGCTTCGGTAACATCAGCTGTACCGATGTCACGAAGAATGGAAGCATCAACCGTTAGGTCGCCTGTATTCCAATCCTTACGAACTCTCCAGATCTGCTGATCGCGATAGTTCTCAGAATAGGCTGAGCTTTTAATTCTGCCATTGGCATCACGTAGTACTTTACCAGCTTTTAGACCAGTATTGTACATCGAACCATTCACACGAATTTTTGGCTCACCACTTCCAGATCCATCGGTTAAGATTTCACCAGTTGTAGCATCCACTCCGTACTTGTCGTTCGCTCTGACACCCCAAAGAATACCTTCAGCAAAAATAACACTTCCCATACCTTTTGGGTAGTTACCGGCTGAGCCGTGAGAAGTACCATTCCACTGGAAGAATCCTTGGTGTTCCATTTGGATTTTCCAACTGTTAATATTAAAAAATGTGATAGACGGACCATCATCACCCATTCCAGACTTTGCTAGCAATCGTCTAGCATCGGTCTTTCCTGCAGTCTTGTCTCCCTTAATCTCCTCTGCACTAAGTGCTGAGGCAAAGATAAACAAGCCGGTGATTGCCCAAGTGATCGATTTTTTTAAGTTCATAAAACTCTCCACTTTTTTTCTTAGCATCATCAGCCGCCCTAGAAGGAGACTTGGATACCTGTTTTAAATTCGCGAGGAACACCAAACAGATCGAAACTGTGGTCATTCAACCAGTGGTTACGATTTGCTAGGTTAATTTTCCTGTACATTTCTACATACTCAGGTCCACGACCTTCAATGATTAATGAGCTTAGATCTGGATCATTCAAGAAACCATCATCATATGCATCACCAGTACGGTTATATACATTGATAATATGTTGGGTGTTAAACAAGTTCGTAATAGTTGCATAAACCTTTACGTTTGCTACACCTGGAACTGCGAATGTTTTTTCCAGCCCAAGATCTATATTGAAATAAGATGGTGTGGTAGATGAGTTAATCGCTTCCATAGGAGCACGGTTACGTGGGTCATTATCAGAAAGTAATGCACCTTCACCTGCGTCACGCTGACCCATTGAACCATCAGATAATGTATAAGGGTGACCACTATTGTAAGAAGCAATCATGTTCACACCAATATTATCTGTTACAATGTTACCAGTGCGGCCAGTTCTCCAATCAAGAACAGCGCTTGCCTGGTGGCGTTGGTCATAACGAGTTGCGTTAATCATCGTTGACTTACCCCAACCAATTGTACCTAATGTTGGGTAAGAGTTCAATCCACGAACATCTTGGAAAACGTAGTTAGCAAATAACTGGAAGTTATTTACGCGGGCTGTCTTAAAGTCAACCTCAACACCAATTACGTTTGAAAAGTCAGTATTTGTATATACGGTCATATCTCTAGAGCCGTAAGTATTTTCTCCTAGTGGCTGATATACGTCGCGACTTACCTGATCTTCAGGATTACGTGTAAACACAGTAAGGTCAACAGACGCAACATCACCGATTAGAGTACCATAACCAACTTCAAACTTTGTTTCTCTTGTTGGCAATAGACCCCATGATGACCATCCACTTGCACGACTACGATAGAGACGATTCATAGGAGCCATTTGAACATATTTTCCATAATTCAAATGGAATGTTGCCTGATCGGAAATTGGGAAACCTAAACCAAGTCTTGGTAAGATATAGGTTTGGGTTGGCATTTCTTTATATCCGTACTGAGGATGAAATGGATCCACAATTTCATAGTTACGATCGATTGGCGGATTATTAAAATCTTTAAGGTCAAGATTTGCCTGGTTGATCGCTTCGTAGCGTAGTCCAGCATTCACGATCAAGTCACCAGCTTCAAACTTATCATTTACATACATAGAGAAGTTCCAAGGCTGACGAGGTTTATCATATTCCTTATTGTTACCAGGAGTTGGATTCTTATCCCACTCATTACCTAGCGGGTCGTATCCAATAAAGTAGGATAGACGTGCTTCAGTAACTTCTGTATAAGCTCTTTGCGATTGCGCAACCACAGCATCATAAAGCGTGGAGTCTAGACCAATCTTAGAGTTCAGGGAATTAATTCCAGTGTAACTATAGCGTTGGTAATTATAATTCATGTAATCACCACCAACTTTAACTTCGTGCTCTCCAAGCTGCGTAACAAACTCAGCATCGAAACCGAAGTAACCATCGCGGCCTTTGCTGTAACCACCGCGACGTGCACCGTCACGCTGGAAGCGGAAACCATTTAGGTTGTAGTTAGAAGGTTCAACATAGCGATAATCACCAGCAAATGAATCTGAACCAGGAGTACCAAAGTGGTTTGCCCAGTTAGAATCAACAGCAGCAACCGCATCACGGTCACCCCATGCTAGCCAGTCTTTAAGTTCACTATTTTCTCCCATTTGGAAATCTGCGACCCTACCATCACCAGTAGTAACCTTGCCTTTTTCCTTGAAACCTTTATCATAGGTCTCATAGAAACGACCCATAAATCTCATATTCGCACGCACATATGTATTGGTGCTTAGGAAGTAAGTTGCTTTTAGGTTAATAAGGTGATTACGAGTTGTGGTCTCATGTCTGCGTGTATTGAACATGCTTTGAATTGGAAGACCAGCGCTCTGATAGGTATCTGTTGTAAAAGTACCAGCCAAACGTAGAACCAGTGGGTTCAGATCATACTGAAGGGTACCATTAAAAGACATATCTTTTGAAGTATTATCAAAGGCATAATGCTTATTTGAACCTGCCATCGTATCACCCGCGTCTAATGACGGATCATAAACACCATCATGGTTCGCACCATCTTTGAATGCATAGTTATTACCTTCCTCTAATACAACATAATCATGAGATGCGGTCAATCCACCGATTTTATCAGCAATTGGCTGACCGTTGTTGATTGTGAAAGGGGTAAACCATCTACTTTGATTCTTATAGTTATCTGTGGATGTCATTCTCATCGCACCAAAATAACGAATTCTGTCACCAATAGGACCTTGAACTGTAAAGGTCATATCTTGATCGCCAGTGACTGCCCATGGTTCATTAGCTGCATCACCATTCATGCCTTCAAAAAGCACGGAAGCGGAAAACTTACTACCGCCTGTTTTTAGTGACTGCTGAACCATACCAGCATTGGCACGACCCACACTGGCATCAAAACCACCAGTTTGAACCGCGATTGCTTCAAGCGCTTCAGGAATAGCATTAGAAACTACTTTTCCTCCAGCACCACTCATTGAAGCACCTTCAAGCGTATAACCAATTTCTTCAGAACGGCTACCGCGAACGTGTAAACCATCATGCATCTGAACCACGCCAGCTTGACTTGCAACCATTGAGGTCACATTTCTTACCGCGTAGTTATCTACTGCTTCTGAGTCCATTGTTCTTTGAACGTTAGTAGCTGTAATCTCAATCAAAGGCTTTTCTGCTGTTACTTCAACAGTCTCTCCTTCAACTGCGGCCACTGCAAGTTCAAAGTCTTGAAGCGTGGTTAATCCAATGGTAACACGAACATTTGAAACCACTTGGGTTTGGTACCCAATATAGTTTACCTGCATCGTGTATGTACCAGGTTGGACGTCAAAAATATAATACGTTCCATCTTCGCCAGTAGCTGCACCACTAGATGTTCCCTGAAGAACAACGTTGGCACCAACCAAAGGTTGACCATCTGACGAAACGGTACCACTAAGTTTTCCTGTCAAGTTCTGCGCAAACAGACCTGCTGAAAAAATAGTAGCTAAGAACAAGATTGTGAGTTTTTTCATTATTTTACTCCACTTAACTGTTACTTTTTAGTTTAAAAAAAAATTCTCCTGAGGTAGGTGAAAAATATGTACCAAGACGCCGTGACGTATTGATAACACACTTACCTCTACTTCAGAACCTAATGCCTTTTTTCAATATTGTACAGCTTTTTTTTAAAAAAAATTTATATAGCATTCAAATTGCCTAAAAATACATGTTCACCGAGAATAATCAGTTTAATCCAAATCAAAATACGTAAAAAAAAATAAAAATTAATTTTTAAAAAATGTGATCTACATCAAATTTGTGATAAGTATCCAAGCAGCCATAATAATCATAATACCATTTTCAATAAAGGTGGCCTTGGTCAAAGGTAGCTTAATGGCTGTGCCAATACACGCGCACTGCACCGATTGTTTTTGTACTAATTTCATTAACACGCCAACCGTTGTAATGCCCAGCAGCACTATTGTCAAAACAAGCGCGAGAAGTATATTGTAATTCAGGAGATAATTAGTTCCCAAGTAAAGCTCGATCAAGGGATAGGCCCACCCATAAATCGGTACCCTTTTTGCAAGCGGATCGTAATTAGCAAATGCGGGTGGGAAGTTGCGGTAATCAATGAGTTTCAACAGACCGAATACAATAAAAAAGAGTCCCATGAAATCCATCATAAAATTTGACCAGATAAACATCGATCGATTAAGCAAAAATGCTCCGAAAAATATACAGGATAAAATGATGAACAACGGTCTAAGCTCGCGCCAGGCGCTAGGCGTTGTTTTGTTGTAGACATCTAAATTAGGCCGATCGATTTCTCGAGCAGAATATCCGCTTTTTTCAATAGCAGATAGCAGGATTTTCAGCTCAGGATTTCCACCAATTTGGGCAATGCCAGATGCTACATCGATCGAAACACTTTTAACATTATCAATATCTTGAAGGGCGTTTTGGATCGTTTCTTCGCAGGCGGAACAATGCATCCCCTTTATTTCTAAAAATATCAATGAATAGTTCTCTTAGTTGTTAGTAGAATACATGATCATTTTAATACTATATCATTGATCTAAAAATACAATCATTTAACAATTTGGTATTAATTAAATAATATTAATGAAAAGGGCATTTATAACCGGCGGATCCGGACATGTTGGCGCCAACCTAACTAGAAGATTAATCAACCAAGGTTGGCGGGTGCGCTGCCTCGTGCATAATGACACTCGTGCGCTTGAAGGGCTAGATGTGGATTGTGTACATGGAGATCTTTTGGATGAAGATTTTTTATCGCAACAAATGCAGGACTGCTATGCAGTCTTCCATGCCGCTGCAAATGTCGCTATTGAGAACATTGATATTCCTCTAATGGAAAAAATAAATATCGGTGGTACGCAATCCATGTGCAATGCCGCTTTACATTCAGATATCGATAGATTTGTTCATTTTTCAAGTATACACGCTTTTGAGCAAAAACCACTACACGCTACTTTAGATGAGAATAGACCTCTTGTGGATCAAACAGGTTCCGCGCCTTATGATTCCACGAAAGCAAGCGCAGAGCTGGTGGTTAAAAAGGCGCATGAACGGGGATTAAAAACTATCATAATCAACCCTACGGGAATTATTGGTCCATACGACTTTAAACCCAGTAGAATGGGGCAAGTTATTTCAGATATCATGAGCCAAAAAATGTTATTTACTATTAATAATGGTTTCAACTGGGTTGATGTGCGCGATGTATGCGATATAGCTATTGAAAGCGTAGATAGGGGCAAACCTGGATCTAATTATATCGTACCAGGGACATGGGCTTCTTTTGAAGATCTCGCAAATGTAATATCTAAAATTATTAACAAAAATACACGCTGGCTTACATTGCCATTTTGGATGGCCTATTGTTTTTTGCCCATGGCCTATTGCACTGCAAAACTTACGGGATCAAGACCATCATTCAGCAGAGGAAGCTTACATGCGCTAGCCGTTCAGGCAAAAAAAATATCTTCTCGAAAGGTGGATAAGGAATTTAACTTTAAAGCAAGACCGCTAGAAGAAACAATCAGAGATACTATTAATTGGATCAAAGAACATGTTGATTAATCAAACCGGTTATGAATTATTAATTTGGGGTTGGATAGCGCTCGCCTGTTTCACCTTTATAATACTGATGTTCATACGTGCCCCTTATGGACGCCATCTCCGACCAGGCTGGGGTCCTTCATTGCCAGCGAGAGCAGGTTGGATTATTATGGAGTCACCATCAATAATTTTAATGACAATTTTTTTTGGCCTCACAGTTTCTCGATGGAATGATATTGATCCTATTGCTATTTTACTGTACGGTATTTGGATAGCGCATTATTTTCATAGAACATTAATCTGGCCCTTCAGGGCGAAAATCCAAAGTAAAAATATGCCAATCAGCATTGCCCTATTTGCAGTTTTATTCAATATCATTAATGCATGGATTAACGCTGAATGGATATTTAGTTATTATTCATACCCGCTAAGCTGGCTTTATAGTCCGCAATTTATTGTTGGTTTGGTTATTTTTATTCTTGGAATGGGAATCAATATATCTTCCGACAATATACTGTTTAAGCTTAGAAAGGGTGGTGAAAAAGAATATACGATACCTAAAAAGGGGCTATTTAGATGGGTCTCGTGTCCAAATTATTTAGGTGAAATACTAGAATGGGTGGGCTGGGCAATCGCGACTTGGTCTCTTGCAGGTCTATCCTTTGCACTATGGACAATAGCAAATCTCGCTCCAAGGGCTCGCTCTAATCATCAATGGTATCAGGAAAATTTTTCCAATTACCCCAAAAAGAGAAAAAGATTAATTCCAGGGGTATGGTAAAAATTGAATTAATGAAGAATATTACCAAAAGTTATTGACTTAGGTTGATAATGATATGTAGTATTTATAACACGCGTATATATTAAATGTAAATACAGGAGAACTATATGCAAAAAGGAAGTATAAATAAAGTAGTGCTAGTTGGGCACATGGGTGGCGACCCAGAGACAAGGTTTACCCCCTCCGGCGCCGCAGTGGCCAATTTTAATATTGCAACCAATGAATCATGGAGAGATGCAAACGGGGATATTCAAGATAAAACCGAGTGGCATCGCTGTGTCATGTTTGGCAAATCTGCTGAATTGGCGGGCGAGCTTTTAAAAAAAGGTCAGCTATTATACACCGAAGGCAAGCTTCAAACGAGAAACTGGGAAGACAAAGATGGTATCAAGCGCTATACAACAGAGGTTGTGTGTGAAATGTTCACAATGCTGGGCCGAAAAATGGATGCTGATAACAATCAATCCGCTGGTAGCTATAATGAATCTGAAAAAAGTGACGATAGTAAGTCCGATGATGAGGATCTGCCCTTCTAGAAATTCGTATAAGCAGCTAAGATCTAGCTAGCCTTATCTTTTAGAAAATAATTACCTATGGACATTAATAGACTACAGAAAGATATTGACGATTTCTGGGATGCTGAAATCGTTCCAACCCTTACTGAATATATTAAAATCCCCAATAAATCCCCTGCGTTCGATCCTGATTGGCAACAAAATGGGCACATGGAAAAAGTATTGAATATGGCTCATCAGTGGATAGAAAAATTTCGACCATCAAATAGCACAGTTCACATCAAAAAGGGGGGCAACAGAACCCCGCTAATTCTTATTGAAATTCCAGGTGAAAGAGATGGCAATATTTTAATGTATGGCCATTTAGACAAACAACCCGAGATGGCTGGCTGGAGAGAAGGGCTTGGGCCCTGGACCCCTGTGATTGAAGATGAGAAGCTCTACGGACGTGGTGGTGCAGATGATGGATATGCTTTATTTGCATCATTGGGCTCTATCAATGCCTTGAAGTCACAAGGGGTTAAACTCCCTAGAATCGTAGTAATGATAGAGTTCTGCGAAGAGAGCGGGTCACCAGATCTACCCTATTATATGGACAGTTGTAGTGCTATTATAGGAGATGTTGATTTAGTTATCTGTTTGGACTCTGGGGCTGGAAACTATGAACAATTTTGGAATACGGTTTCCTTGAGAGGGATGATATCGTGTAATCTCAAAGTTGAAGTTTTAACTGAAGGTGTGCATTCTGGTAGTGCGAGCGGCATGGTGCCTTCATCATTTCGTTTAATTCGCCAGTTGATCTCACGCTTAGAAGATGAATCATCAGGTGAAATTAAATTATCAAGTCTGCATTGCGAGATTCCAGAATATAGAATAACAGAAGCTAGAAAAATGGTGGAAGCGCTTAATGGAAACATGGAGTCATTCCCGTGGCATAATTCAACATCTCCAATGGTGGAAGATGGCGTTGAAAGCTTAATCGGGCGTACCTGGAAACCAACCCTATCGGTAGTTGGGGCCGGGGGCATGCCATCTATAAAAGATGGCGGGAATGTTCTTCGTCCTTTTACTGAGCTTAAGCTATCCTTTCGTTTACCCCCAACATTAAATAGTAAAGCTGCAATGGCTGAGGTAACGAAGGTACTAGAGGATAATCCACCAAACAATGCAACCGTATCAATTAATTGGGATGAGCCCGCAAATGGATGGAGCGCTCCTAAGCTTTCAAGTTGGCTTGAAAGTGCAATTGAAGAAGCCTCGCAGTCATTTTATAATAAACCCGCTCTGGCAATGGGTGAAGGGGGAACGATCCCATTTATGGCTATGCTTGGCGAGCAATTCCCTGCTGCTCAATTTGTTATTACCGGGGTACTTGGCCCAAATTCAAATGCACATGGACCTAATGAATTTCTTCATATACCCTTTGCCAAAAAATTAAGTGCGAGTATTGCTTTTATTTTGAACCGATTTCCATCTTGAGGTATACAGAAAGACTAGATAAATTCAAGCCGCGTCCGTTTTGGGTGCGCTATTGCATACACTATTTAGCTCTATTTCTAGGCAGTATTTTTACAAAGGCCTCAATATCAGGTAAGCATAACCTTCCAAATAGAGGCCCCTATATTCTTGCTGCAAATCATTTTAGTGTTTTTGATCCGCCGTTTATGATTTACGCAGTCCAAAAACCAATTAATATTCTTGCTGCAAGCGATACAGATTTTACTTTAATTGAATTATTAGCATTATGGATTTACGGATTTATTCCGACCAATAGATCAAATCTCAATCCTTCAACGATAAAAATGTCAAAAAAAGTGCTCAAAAATAATGACCTTTTAGGGATTTTTCCTGAAGGAGATACGAAACATGATAAGTTAAGAAAGCCCAAGTCAGGGGTGGTTTATCTATCCGCATCTTCGGAGGCGCCAATTGTCCCAATTGGTATTTATGGGTTAGATGAAAGCTTGTGGCATTATTTGTTTAAAGGTGTTAGGCCTAAGATCAATATTAAAATTGGTAAACCGTTTGGACCGTATCTGCTGCCTAAAAACAAGGAGGAGCGTGAAGCAGAGATAGATAAAATTGGAGATGAAGTTATGTGTAGGATAGCCGCTTTATTACCCGACCGCACCCATGGAGTCTATGCTAATGATCCTAAAATTACTCTTTATAAAAAAGAAAATGAATCATAGCGGTTTAGAAACTAATTTAAATCATTATTTCAAGTAACATATGTTGATATTTATATCCATTTTCACATTCCTCACTTCAAATGAAGATCCCGTTTTATCAACTATTTACGATCAAGCAATTAAAAGAGGTATCCCTGAAAATTATCTTCAGCAAACATTCAATAAAAAGCATATTACTGTCCATGACAAAATACCGGCTCTATTTGCACGGCCTTACGAAAAGAAAGCTTGGAATGAATACAAAAAAATATTTGTGACCGAAAAAAGAATTAATGGTGGAATACAATTTTATAAAAAAAATAAGGACAGATTGGCTAAAGCAGCAGCCCGCGATAATGGTGGCGTTGATCCCTTTATCGTATTAAGTATTATTGGCATAGAAAGCAATTATGGTTTAAACAAAGGGCGATACACGGTTTTCAATGCACTCTATACTCAAATCCTTAGGATGCCGAAACGTTCAAACTGGGCGCAAAGACAGCTCGTCGACTATTTAGTTTTGTGCTATGAAGATCAAATCCCCCCACATTCAATCAAAGGATCATACGCTGGGGCATTTGGATACGGTCAATTTATCCCCTCAAGCTTTATCTCCTATTCAGTTGATGGAAATAATGATGGCAAACGCAAACCCTATGATTGGGAAGACGTTTTTGCCAGTATAACTAACTATTTAATCAAAAACGGGTATCCTATATCTAAACCTGATGACAAAAAAATATATAAATCCATTTATGCTTATAATCATGCAGACAATTATGTCAAAGCTGTGTTAGCTCTAAGCAAAGAAATTAAAAAAAGTCTGGGTGAAAACTAAATTATCAACTATTAATAGAGTCTAATAAATTGTAATTTTAATTATTCAAATGATTAAAACAAGCACCAGATTTACCAAGATTGAAGTATCTCCTAATTATGTGCCTTCGAGATCGGATCTGTCCAAACCAATTTTCTTTTTTTCCTATCATATAAAAATTACAAATATATCCAACGATACAATTCAGCTGCATTCACGCTATTGGAATATCACCGATGGTAACGGCAATGTTGAAGAAATCCGTGGCCCGGGAGTTGTTGGAAGACAGCCGCATATTAAAAGTGGTGAGACGTTTGAATACACTAGCTATTGTCCCTTGCCAACAAATTTTGGAGTTATGCATGGCTATTTTGAAATGGTTAATGATAATGGAACAAAATT
>Ga0208261_1000783_pt1 | contig 11956 bp, 15 predicted proteins | sample Knorr_S7_td_DCM__FD_185595 | JGI IMG/M metagenome (GOLD analysis project Ga0208261, IMG submission 185595) | Marine microbial communities from Southern Atlantic Ocean transect - Knorr_S7_td_DCM_ad_131m_LV_B (SPAdes) (version 3) | ecosystem: Environmental > Aquatic > Marine > Oceanic | place...
ATGACATAAATTATCTTTCTTTAAATTTAGGGCAATATAGCTTGCAGAACTGCCAAGTCAAGATGAATGAGATTAAAAACTATCTTTTAAATCACGTAATTTAGAGAAAATTTCTTGCTCTGATGCGTTATTTAAATTTAAGGCATTTTTAATTGATGGTTCTTTGCATCTTAAAAATATATTAGTTTCTTCTTCTTCTTTAATAGAGGTTGGAACAGTAGGTGAGTTAGACTCAATTTTTGAGTTAATCCAATTACTTTTTTTTTTTAACAATTTATTATTAAAATCATATTTTAGGCAAAAATCTAAATTTTTTTTTGTGTATTCGTGTCCACAATATACTTTTGTATCCTTTGGTAAGTTTTTTAATTTTTTTAAAGAGCTAAACATTTGATCATATGTACCTTCAAAAACTTTACCACACCCTAAAGAAAACAGTGTATCTCCAGTAAAAACTATTTTTTCATCTTTGAAGTAAAATGCTATATGACCTTTAGTGTGACCTGGAATAAAGATGACTTCAAAAGAAGCCTTACCAATTTTAAAATTTTGTTTTTCTCTCAGATTTATATCAATACCAGGTATACGATCTTTATCTATTTCAGATCCTAAAATCTTTGATTTATACTTTTCTTTAAGTTTTTGGTTTCCACCAACATGATCAAGGTGATGATGAGTATTTAAAATATAATCTAGTTTATTATATTTTTTTTTTATTATTTGATCGCACTGATCAAAATCTGACGGATCAATGATTGCAACTGTATTTGTGTCTTGATCATGGATTAGATAGCTATAGTTATCGCTCAAACATGAAATAATTTCTATATTTAGCATTATCCTATTAAAAATATTCCTAGTTTAGAAAAAAAGTTTTTAATTTCAAGATTTCCTTTTTTAATCTCGGAGGTTTTATCTTCATTTATTCCTATAGCTTTTTTGATTTCAATATTTTTTTCTGCACAAAAGTGAAATAAATCTTTAATTGTGCACATATGTAGATTAGGAGTATTGTACCAAGAATTTGGTAAAGTTTTTGTAACAGGCATTTTTCCAAAAAATAATAAACTGGTTCTAACTTTCCAATATCCAAAATTAGGTATTGATATAATTACTGATTTTCCAATTCTTAAAAGATCTTTTAAAACCCTTTCAGGATTATAGAATGCCTGGAGCGTTTGACTCAATATAACATAATCAAAGGATTGATTTGGAAATTGATTAAGTTCAGTCTCGGCATTCCCTTCAATCACTGGAAGACCTTTATAAATGCATTTAGTAACGTTTTCTTTTTTAAGTTCTAAACCACGTGCTTCTATATTTTTTTTTTCAATAAGATGACTCATTAAAGAACCATCTCCACAGCCAACGTCTAGAACTCTTACATTCTTAGGCAATAAATCTGCAATTACTTTAAATTCTTTTTTCATTTTTAAATTTTACATGCATTGAGTCTATAAATCCTTTTAAAGTTTTGAGAAATTCTGGTTCATTAAGTAAAAAAGAGTCATGACCTTTATCAGTTTTAATTTCAGAAAAAGAAACATCAGCTCCGGAAGCATTAAGAGCAATGACTATATCTTTATTTTCTTTTGTGGTGTAAAGCCAATCAGAAGAAAAAGAAATGACTAAAAATTTTGTTTTTTGATTTTTGAAAGCTTCAAGGAGACCACCTTTGAAATGTTTAGATAAATCAAAATAATCCATCGCCCTAGTAATGTATAAGATCGAGTTTGCATCAAATCTTTCTACAAAAGCGCTGCCCTGGTGTCTTAAATAACTTTCAACTTGAAAATCAGCATCAAAACTAAATTCATAATCAGCTTTTTCTTGAAGCTTTCTTCCAAACTTTTCTTGCATTCCTTTTTCAGATAGATAACTAATATGACCAACCATTCTGGCTACAGCTAATCCATTTTTAGGTTGTACATTTTTTATTAAGTATCTACCTTTTTCCCATACAGGATCTGCCATGATAGCTTGTCTAGCTAATTCATTAAGAGCAATATTTTGAGCACTATGACTTGTGCTACAAGCAATAGGAATTGCAGAAAATGTTTTATTAGGAAACATTGTGCAAAATTCAAGTGACTGCATTCCACCCATTGACCCTCCAGTAGCACAAAGAAGTTTTTCTATTCCTAAATAATTTAAAAGAGCTTCTTGCGCTTTAACCATATCCCTTATCGTTATTACTGGAAAATTTAATCCATATGGTTCATTAGTTTTTTTATCTATTTCTTTTGGACCCCATGAACCCATACAGCCTCCAATCACATTTGCACAAATTACAAAGTATTTGTTTGTATCAATTGCTTTTCCTGGTCCAACCGCAGTTACCCACCATCCCTCTTTTTTTGTTACAGGATTTATTCCACTAACAAATTGATCTCCTGTGAGAGCATGAAAGACTAATATAGCATTATCCTTAGATTTATTTAATTTTCCATAAGTTTCATATGCTATAGGAAAATCTTTAATAGTTTGACCGCAGTCTAATCTAAGTGGTTGAGAGACATTAATTGTCTTAATATTTTCAGTTTTATAGTTCATCCAAAAAAAAAGCCCAGCTAAACTGGGCTAACCCCTTTTTAGCTAAATTTATTATGCGCTTGCAATATGGTTAAATCAGCGCCCCTAATGTTTACTAAATCGTCTTAAACTTGTCAATTTTATATGAGATGAAAGTTTTATAGAAATCATCGGACATTTTATATAATACATTGAATTAACATGAGATTACCTAAACCAAAAAAGATTATAGCCCAAAGATATTTTGGAGGATTAAGTATATTTAAGCGAAAAAAGGTCAAAATTAAATTATCTGCAAACGAGTCTGCTCTTGGTCCAAGCCCCAAAGCTATTAAGGAATATAATAAGGTTTCTAAGAACTTTAAAAGGTATCCTGATACCAATGGCACTTCCTTGAGAGAAGTTATAGCTAATAAATTTAATATAGATAAAAATAGAATAATACTTGGATCTGGCTCAGATCAGATATTCGAATTTGTTTGTAATGCTTTTATAAAAAAAAATGATGAAGTTATTGTTCCTAAATATAGTTTTATAATATATAGAATTTACAGCAAGATTAATGGTGCGAAAGTAATTTTTGCTAAAGAAAAAAATTTTACTATATCTGTTAAAGATATACTTTCTAAAGTCACCAGAAAGACCAAATTAGTTTTTTTAGCAAATCCTAATAATCCTACAGGCACATATATTAGCAAAAAAGAATTAATACATTTAAGAAAAAAACTTAGAAGTAATATTCTTCTGGTAGTTGATGACGCATATTTTGAATATTTAAACCAAAAAGATTATCTATCGGGCTTAAAATTATTTTCTAGACACAAAAATGTTTTAGTTACAAGAACATTTTCTAAAGTTTATGGATTGGCAGGATTAAGGATAGGCTGGGGATATGCTTCTAAAGAGATTATTAATACTTTAAATCTTATTAAACCTCCATTTAATGTAAGTAGACCGGCTTTGTTCGCAGCTTCCGCAGCAGTAAAAGATATTAATTGGCTTAAAAAGGAAGTTAATCATATTCGTAAATGGAATAAGATATTATTTAAAAGATTTAAAGAAATGAAAATTGCAACAAACGAGAGTAAAACAAATTTTTTATTGTTAAATTTTGATAGAGTTAATATAAGTTCACAGAAAGTATTTCAAAAATTAGTAAAAGCAGGTATTTTAGTCAGAACTATGCAAGTTTATGGAATAAAAAATTCTTTAAGAATAACTATTGGAAAGAGTAAAGAAAATAAAAAGTTAATTTCTATTTTAAGGAAAATTTTAAATGTTTGATCAAATAACAATTATTGGATGTGGATTAATCGGCTCTTCTCTTTTACGAGCAATCGATAAGAAAAAATTATCTAAAAAAATAAATGTGTTTGATAAATCAAAAGAAGCACAATCATTTATAAAAAATAATCTTCCAGGCAATGTGTTTGATGATATCAATGAATCAGTAAAAGGTTCAGACTTAGTTATAATATCTTCTCCTCTTAGTAGTTATAAAGAAATTTTATTATCTATTAAATCTGGCTTAAAGAAAAACGTAATTTTAACAGACACAGGTTCAACAAAAAAAGAAGTGAACAAAGTTATCAGCAATCTTAATTTGAAAGATGTTTTTTGGATAGCCTCTCACCCTATAGCAGGTACGGAGTATAGCGGTCCAGAGTCAGGTTTTGCAGAATTATTTGAAAACAGATGGTGTATTTTATCTGGGGAAGATCAGCAACAAAAAGAAACATTGGAAATATTAAAAAAGTTTTGGGAAAAAATTGGAAGTAAAGTAAAATTTATGGCTTTTGAAGAACACGATTATGTTCTTTCATTAACTAGCCACTTACCCCATGCGATTGCTTATAGCATTGTAAGAACAGTCATTAACAAAGAAGACAAGCTGAAAGATCAAATTATTCAATATAGTGCTAGCGGACTAAGGGATTTTACCCGTATTGCCGCCTCAGATCCTATCATGTGGAGAGACATATTTATTGATAATAGTGAAAATATTTTAAAAGTTTTAGATAGTTTTTCCGAAAATCTTCATGAGATTAAAAAAGCCATTCAAAGTAAAAATACTGAAAAATTGAATGATATTTTTTCCTCGACAAGAAAATTGAGAAAAGAAATTATAAAAGCAGGCCAAGAAACAGATAAACCAAACTTTGGAAGAAAATAAATTATTTTAATTTTTTAATTTCAGAATAAATTTTATTTTCTATTTCTTTAACGAATTCATCTTTATTTTTACCAGGTATGATTGGTTCCAAAAAAGAAATATGAATGTCTCCAGGATTTTTAATAAAACTATTTTTGGGCCATATTTTTCCAGAATTTAAAGCAACAGGAATGCAAGGTAAATTTAACGAACTATAAATTCTACCGACACCTTTTTTAAAAGGAATTTCCTCTCCAAATTTTATTCTAGTTCCTTGAGGGAATATCAAAAGAGGTCTATTTTCTTTATCAATAGTATCTTTAATTTTGTCAAAAAAGTTTAAATTTTCTTTAGTTGTAGTTTCTCTAATAATTGCGATAGAGCCAATTTTTCTTAAATACCATCCAAAAAGAGGAATGCTTAACAATTCTTTTTTAAGAATAAAAATTGGTGAATCCAAATGAATTTGGAGAGCAAAAGTTTCGAACATAGATTGATGAGCAGAAGCTACAAAATATTTGTTTACTTTTTTTAAATTTTCTAAGCCATGGAATTGAACTTTTGTATTTAAGAATATACGCAAAATTATCACAATATAATTTGCTGAGAGTCTTCCAAAAAATAAAGTAAATTTACTGGGAAGAACCAATGTTGGAATTGCAAAAATAAATATAAGAATAAGTCCTGAGTATAGAAAAATATTAAAAACTAATGATTTTATAAATTGCATTAAGCGCTTATTAATTTAAGCAAATTTTGTTTTTTTCTAATAAATTTTAATTTATTTTTATTGACTAAAATTTCAGCTATTAATGGCCTTGTATTGTAGTTAGAAGATAAAGAGGATCCATAAGCACCTACGTTAGTGATAGCTACAAAATCATTTTCTGAGACTTTCTGATAATTTTTATATTTTCCAAATTTACAAGTTGACTCGCAAATAGGACCCACAAATTCCATTATTCCTCTCATTTTTTTGTTAATTTTTTTCACTGGAATAATATTGTGTTTAGCATCGTATAATGCTGGTCTCATAAAATCATTCATACCAGTATCTAAAATGATAAATTTTTTATTTGAACCTTCTTTAATGTATTGGATTTTGCTTACAAGAATACCAGAATTACCTACAATAGATCGTCCTGGCTCAAAGATAATTTTACAATTTAATTTTTTTGAAAAGTTGTGAACTAGATTAGAATATTTTTTAAGATTAATTAATTTATCTTTTTTACTATAATTAATTCCAAATCCTCCACCTAGGTCAACAAATTTTAGTTTTAAATCTAGATTTTTTATTAATTTAGATAATATGGATAAAACTTTTTTATAAGGAACGTCTGTTAAAATTTGGCTTCCAATATGAACGCTTAGGGCTTCAAGATTTATATTTTCAAGTTTTTCTATTTCTTTGAAAAAAACTGAAAAGTTCTTGATTGAAATACCAAACTTGTTATCAGCTTTTCCAGTAGATATCTTTTTGTGAGTTTTAGCATCAATATTAGGATTTAATCTAAAACCAATAGAGACTTTTTTATTTAATTTTTTAGCGATTTTATTGATAATTTTTGCTTCACTCTCAGACTCACAATTAATTAATAATATTTTTTTATTGATTGCAATTTTTAATTCTTCTTCAGTTTTACCTACTCCCGAAAAAACTATTTTATTTGCTTTAATCCCAGCCTTTAATGCTTTTAATAACTCACCTCCAGATACAACATCCATACCTGCACCTAATTTACCTAAAGATCTTAAAATAGATAGATTGCTGTTAGATTTTACTGCAAAACAAATTAAAGGATTTGTTTTTCTGAATGTATTTGAAAATTTTATGTAGTTTTCTTTAATCTGATTTTCAGAATAAAGATAAAAAGGAGTTATGTTTTTTTTTGCAATACTTGCAACAGATGACTTTTCAATAAATAAATTTTTACCAACGTACTTTAGATTTTCCATATAACTATAAAACTATTAAGTTTTTTTGAATTTTACCTTGATATTTTGGTTCAGATTTCTTTCCACAACCGTTTAAAATCAAAATGCTAATAAATAAAAAGACTATAATTTTCATTTAATCTCCTTTTTATACTTTTTAATCATCATAGCTACATTATTTGTGGCTGTTCCGCCGTATGATTTTTTTGCATTCATAGAATTTTTTACATTAAATATTTTTAGAACATTTTTATCTAAATCTTTATATATTTTTTTTATATCCCCTAAGGACAGTTGATCTAAAGTTTTATTATTTTTTTCAGCGAAATCCACTAACTTTGCAGCTAGGCTATATGACTCTCTAAAATTAATTTTTTTTTCTTTTACAAGATAATCTGCAAAATCAGTAGAAGTAGTAAAACCTTTATTAGCCATTTTTAACATTCTATCTTTTATAGGCATAACAGAGTCAATTAGTTCCGTGCTCAAAATCAAAGTATCTTTTAAGGTATCATAACCTTCAAAAACTAATTTTTTGTCATCCTGTAAATCTTTAAAATATGATGTCGGTAGACCTTTCATTATTGTAAGCATAGAATTTAATTTTCCATAATTAATTCCAACTCTTCCTCTAATTAACTCAGCAGGATCCGGATTCTTTTTTTGAGGCATGATGGACGAACCTGTTAACATAGTGTCTTTAAAACCTATTAAGTTAAAAGCATCAGAATTAAAGATAATAAAATCTTCTGCCAATCTAGATAAATGCATAGCACAAAGGGCAGAAGAATATAAAAAATCAATAGCAAAATCTCTATCGGAAACAGAGTCTACTGAATTATCAGTTGGTTTTTTAAATCCAAGTTTTTTTGCAGTATACTTTCTATCTATCTTATAAGAAGTGCCTGATAGCGCCGCTGAACCAAGCGGACATTCATTGAGAAGATTGATATTATTTTCAAATCTTTTCTTGTCTCTTTTTAACATCTCATAATAAGCTAAAAGGTGATGTGCGAATGAAATTGGTTGAGCATTTTTTAAATGCGTAAGCCCGGGCATTACAGTATCGGTATTTTTTTCAGCTTTTTTTAATATACATTTCATTGCTAGAGAAATATGCTTTAGAATATCTGTCGTGGACTCTTTAACCCATAATTTAAAATCAGTTACAACCTGGTCGTTTCTTGATCTAGCTGTATGCATATAACCAGCAGAGGATCCTATAATTTGAAATAACTTTTTTTCTATATTTAGATGAATATCTTCAAATTTTTCTTGAAAGTTAAATTGCCCTCTATCAATTTGAGATTTTATTTTATTTAGTCCATTAATAATTTTTTTACCATCAATATTATTGATTATTTTTTGTTTCATAAGCATTTGAACATGCGCGATTGAAGCAATAATATCCTGTTTGTAGAGTCTTTTATCTACATTTATTGAGGATCCAATTCTTTGAAACGATTTAGAGGTTTTGCCTTTAAATCTATTTGACCATATAGTTTTATTTTTCATTTTACTGTGTTAATTTTAATTTAAATTAATATGAAAATTAGTAAATCTTTTAAAATCTATATTCACATAATATTTGTATTTTTAATCAGCAAAAACCTTTTTGCTAACGATGATTTTTCTAAAAATATAGTTATTCACGAAAAACCAAAGATAATTAAGGAACTTAAATTTAAAGATTTCAATCTTCAGGAGGTTGATCTAACGAATAAAAAAGGCAATATCATGATAATTAATTTTTGGGCCTCTTGGTGTATGCCATGTAGACGAGAAATGCCTTCTTTAGAGCAGCTTACTTTTAAATATCCAGAAGTTAAAGTTTACGCGATTAACATGGAAAAACCAAACAAACTATATGCTATGGATTTTTTTAAAAGTATAGGAGTAACAAGTCTAGATATTTATTTTGATCCAGATTTTAAATTGGTAAAACAATTTAAAATGAGAGGCTTACCCACAAGCATACTAATAGATAAAAATGGAAAAGAATTTGGAAGAGTCGTTGGTGAAATTAATTTTACAGATAAAGATTTTATTAAATTACTTAAAAAATATATTTAGTTTTTGAAAAAAATGAAATTCTCTCTCAGTGCAATTGTTTTAGAACCATTATCAAAAATAAAACCTAAAAATGCAGTAATACTTTGTCATGGTTATGGTGGTGATGGAAAAGATATTTCTATTTTGGCAGGTTATTGGAGAACTTATTTGCCTGATACAATTTTTATTTGTCCAGACGCACCTGAAAAGTGTGAAGCTAGTCCATCAGGATTTCAATGGTTTGATTTAACAGATCAAGATCCCGAACAAATTTTATCTAAATCTTTAGTGGCTGAAAATAAATTAAATAAACTAATTGATGAAGTTAAAAAGGGCTATAATTTATTAGCCAACCAAATTATAATTGGAGGATTCAGCCAAGGATCTATGATTAGTTTACAAACTGGTATTAAACGAAAAGATAAAATTAATTCAATTTTAGGATATTCTGGTAAAATTATTGACTTAGAACATTTAAGTAAAAATATTGTTTCAAGGCCAAATATATTTTTAATGCATGGTGATATAGATCAAGTTGTTCCTGTAGATGGATTATTAGAGGCTAAAAATTTTTTTAACAAGAATAATTACGAAATTGAAACAAAAATTTTTAAAGATTGTGAACATCGAATACCAATGGAAGGATCAAGTTTGGGCTTACAATTTATAAAAAAACATTTGTATTAGTTTATTTTACTAAGTGTAACATAATTATAACTTGATATAATTTTCTGTTTCAGTTAGCTTTCTGTAATGATTATTTCTTCATTGGATAAAATTCCGCTAGAAAAATGTCCAGCATTGGTTCTTAATGCTGACTTTAGACCCTTAAGCTATTATCCTCTTTCATTGTGGTGTTGGCAAGATGCGGTGAAGTCAGTTTTTTTAGATAGAGTTAGCATTGTTTCAAACTACAAAAGAAAAGTTAGAAGTCCTTCATTTGAAATGAATTTGCCAAGTGTTATTGCTTTAAAAAACTTTGTCCAACCTTCTGAAAACCCAAACTTCACTAGGTTTAATGTTTTCTTAAGAGATAAATTTACATGTCAGTACTGTGGAGACAAAAAAGATTTAACTTTTGATCATCTTCTACCAAAATCAAAAGGAGGCCTAACTAATTGGAACAACGTTGTTACAGCTTGTTCAAGTTGTAATGTTAAAAAAGGTGGAAAATTTTATGAAAATTGTGAATTAAAATTAACAAATAAACCATACGCACCTACAGTAGAAGACCTACATAAAAATGGAAGAAATTTTCCTCCAAACTTTCTTCATGAGAGCTGGATGGATTATTTGTATTGGGATATTGAATTAGAACCTTAATTATATTTTCTCTGATATAGTTATTGCAATACGTGAAGAAGTCTTGATTATTTTATCTAAAACACCGAACAAACCTTTTTTAGTCGCTCCATTATCATAAGCAATATCTTTATGTTCTAGTTCATCTTGTCTAAATTTCATTATCTTTTCTTTTAATTTTATTTCGTCTTTACCTAATTTATATGTTTGATCTTTATAATGACCGTCTATAACTTCTTCTACAGAGGCAGTGCATAACATTGCTGCCTTTTCTCCTATCATTGCAGTGCCAAATCCTAAGGCAACACCCATCACATCCCACAAAGGCAGAAATTTAGTGGGCTCAATATTTCTTTTTTTAATCTCATTGTCGAAATATTCATAATGTTCTTTTTCATGTTCCTTCATTTCTTCTATCTTTTTTTTAAGAGAGGCATTTTGTTTAAAAGTTTTTAAAGCTAGCAGCTGACCTTCATAAATCTTTATAGCACCACGTTCACCAGCATGATCTACTCTTATTATTTCTTCCAAAGTTTTTTTATTTGTTTTGTCCATAATTTTTTATTACTTTAATCATAATACCACTTAAAATAATTGAAATAATGGTATTAATTGTAGCAAGCGATAGTCCTAAAAATCTAAAAGTAACTTCCTTACAGCTAATTGGGGCATTTTCTAACTGTTTAAGAAGCTGCTCTTTGGATAAGTCTGCTCCTGAATTTCCTAAATTACATACAAGCGACTCGCTAAAAAACCCTTGTTCTATTCCAACATGGTAAAATGAAATTATCGCACCAAATATAAAAAATATTAAGATAATTCCTGAGAATATCTTCTCAAATCTTTTAACAATAAAAATTAATGCGACTAATATTATTGCTGATAAATAAGGAATTCTTTCAATCAAACAAAGATTACATGGTTTATGTCCCAGTATATATTGGATGAAATAAGCAATTGATAGAGACAATATGCTAAAAGCTAAAACTCCATTCAATATAGATTTATTATCTGACATTATGTAAAAATTATGTACAAGATGATTGCTAAAATTATAATGAATACTCCTGCAAGAGTAAACCAAAGCGCACCTCTTTTTTCAATGAAGTCACCAAATTTTTGACCAAATAGACTTGTTAGATATGATACTAAGAAAAATCGCAATCCTCTTGTAAATAAACAAATAAAAAAGAAAACTGGAAGATTATAATTAATCACTCCACTAGTGATAGTAAAAACTTTAAAAGGCAAAGGTGTAAATCCTGCTAAAAACATAATTCCGAGCCAAGCTAAGAATCCACCTTTAGTAGACATTTTATCTTGCATCTCAAAAACTTTTTCCTCATATCCATAAAATTCAATGATAACCATAGAGGCATCTAAAAAAAATACACCCAACATGTATCCAAATAATCCCCCTAAAACAGAACCCAAAGTTGCTATTAAAAAAATTTTCAGATAATCTTCTCTTTTAGCAACAACCATAGGTACGATCATTAAGTCTGGTGGAACAGGAAAGAAGAAACTCTCAATGAATGAGACAAAACCTAATAAAGGCTTAGAAAATTTATGTCTAGCAAGCTCAACACATCTATCGTATAATTTTTTTAACATGAATTTAAAATGCACAATAGTAGAGTGTCTAGCAAGTTTAATATTATCCCCAACGAATAAGTAAAGCCTTAATTTATGAGTGAACCTATTGATATAAAAACAAAAAAGACTATACCCAAAAAATTAGAAAATAAGTTTGAAAAATCACTTGTCTTGAATAATCTTGAAGCCAATATACTCTCCCACTGGGATACATGGGGTAAATTTCAACAAGCTTGGACTAGTCGGGCATATAGATCTTTCAAAGATTTAGATAAGTACGTAGTTTTGATATATTTAATAAAAAATAATTGGCAGACTTTAACAGACAAATTTCAAGTTTTATCGATGGATGAATTTTATGACACTGATAGCGTTATAATTGAT
>Ga0208261_1000786_pt1 | contig 11937 bp, 11 predicted proteins | sample Knorr_S7_td_DCM__FD_185595 | JGI IMG/M metagenome (GOLD analysis project Ga0208261, IMG submission 185595) | Marine microbial communities from Southern Atlantic Ocean transect - Knorr_S7_td_DCM_ad_131m_LV_B (SPAdes) (version 3) | ecosystem: Environmental > Aquatic > Marine > Oceanic | place...
AGAGCATCATTTTTAACTGTGCCTATATCTTTTTTTCAAACAAGTTTAATTTATGGAAGAAGCAGTTTTTTTAGTGTTGCTTTACCGCTTGCTCGACCTGGGATCATAGCTGGTTTGGCTCTTGTATTAATGGAAACTGTATCTGATTTTGGCACTGTTGAATATTTTGCCCTTGAGACGTTAACCTTAGGTGTTTTTAATGTATGGCTTGGTATGAATAGTTTATCAGGAGCTTCCCAAATCTCCTCTGTTTTATTTATATTTGTAGTTGTCTTATTAACAATAGAATATCTTGCTAGAAGAAATCAAAGATTTCATGAAAAAAGCAGTGGTCAAAATATGCTAGAATCAAAAGAAACATCAAATTTTAAGAAAGTAGTTTGTTTTACTGTTTGTATAATACCGATAGTTATTGGATTTGTTGTTCCTGTATCTATTTTGCTAAATTTTGTTTTTAGTGGTTTTTCAATTATTGATTTTACACAAATATTTTATACTTCTTTTTTCAGCATTACTTTAGCTTTAGTCGGTGCATTTTTTGTTATGCTTGCTTCAATATTTTTAATTTTAATCTCACAGTATAAATCTAACAATTTTCAAAAATCATTAATCTTTCTTGCCTCTTGTGGATATGCTCTGCCAGGAACAATATTAGCAGTAGGAATGGTAATTTTCTTAGGATGGATAAATAAATATCTTCATCTTCATTTAAGTTATGTTGCTGGTGGTTTTATTGTTTTAATTTTTGCTTATGTAGTAAGATTTTTAGCTGTAGGAAATGCATCAATTAGATCAGGAATTTTAAAAATTCACCCAAATGCTATGGATGCATCTTTAACTATGGGAGCTGGTTTTTACAGAGGTGTCAAAGTTGTAATTATGCCTTTGATATTAACCAATATATTAATTGGAGGAATATTGGTCTTTGTAGATATATTAAAAGAACTTCCTATAACTCTTTTGCTACGTCCTTTTAATTTTGAAACTTTGGCAACGTATGTTTATCAGTATGCCTCTGATGAACTTTTACAAGAGTCGTCGTTTGCTGCCCTTATCATAGTGGTGGTAGGATTAGGTCCAATTATATTTTTAAATTCTGCATTACAAAAAGTATCACAAAGAAAAGAAAGCGTTTAATTTTCAAAAACAAAAGTATGTTTTTCATCCACTGATATTTCTACAGCTGAAGATTGTTTAGGGTTAAATTCAGGAGGCATGTGACTGTGAACATGAATTACTTCATTTTTATTATTTAAAACTGATAAATGAATAAAACTAAAAGCACCCATTAATTTGGATGCCATAACTGTTCCTTTAATCCCATTAACAGGTGTTGGTTGTTCACTTAATTTTATTCCTTGCGGTCTTATATGAATTGTCACATTTTTGTTTTCGTACTTTTGATTCACTTTTACTTGACCAACAGGTGTTGAGACACAAGCATTATTTACTTCACCATGAAAAATATTAGTTTCTCCAAAAAATCTTGTTACGTATTGATTTTTTGGATTATTGTAAAGTTCCGCCGGCGCGCCTGACTGCACTATACTACCTGTATCATCCATTATATTTATTTGATTTGAGATAAACATCGCCTCAAAAGGATCGTGAGTAACAATAATAGTAGAAACATTAGATTTTTGTAATAAGTGGAGCGTGTCATCTCTTATTTCTTCTCTGAGGTTTAGGTCAAGACTTGAGAATGGCTCATCTAACAATAATAAATCAGGATGTGAAATGATTGATCTTGCTAAAGCAACTCGTTGTTGTTCACCACCACTTAATTCGTGTGGATATTTATCTAGTGAATGAGGTAGTTTAACAACATCTATAATGTCATCTATTTTGTAAATAGAATTTTTGAAATTGATTGGATATTTAAGATTTTCTTTCACTGTTAAGTGTGGAAAAAGTGCATAGTCTTGAAAAAGAAAACCAATTTTTCTTTTCTCAGTTGCTAAATGTGTTTTTGCTGAGCTTACTAATTGATCATTTATAGAAATTTCTCCATTTTGGACTTTATCCAAACCTGCAATTAACTTTAATAATGTCGTTTTACCACTACCTGAAGGTCCAAGAATACAAGCAATAGAATCTTTTTTTAATTCAAAATTAACATCATGTAAAATTGGTTTATTATTAATTTTATGACTAAGGTTTTTTATACTTACGGACAACATTAAGCGCTTATAGCAGGGTACTTTGCGTTAACAAGAGGTATCCATTGTTTTAAATTATTTATTCGATTATCAGGTGATGGATGAGTGCTAAAAAATTCAGAAGGCCCAGAACCACCCATATCTTCTTTCATACGCTCCCATACTTTATATGATTCATTAATGTCATAACCCGCTAAACTTGAAAAAATTAAACCCAGATAGTCTGCTTCTGATTCTTGTTTTCTATTAAAAGGAAGATCTAATCCAAATTGACGAACATATCCTGCTGCCTCAGGAAGTCTTTGTCCTAAAACAAATGCCTCTAAGGCCATTATTCCAAGATCAGTTACCATTGCAGTGCTTGCTCTTTCAGCTGAGTGTCTTGCTACAGCGTGCGCTATTTCATGACCCATAACAGAAGCCACACCATCAGCATTTTTTAAGATGGGTAAAATGCCAGAGTAAAATGCTATTTTACCACCAGGCATACACCAAGCATTTTTTGTTTGATCATCATCAACTAAAATAAATTCCCATTGAAAGTTTGATGTAGGGTCTTCCTGAGCATTAGTTTGATAATAAACATTAATTGCATCACGAATTTTAAAACCAATATCAACAATTTGATTATACTCTGATGTTCCTGTTATAAGTTTAGATTGGGATTTAAAATTGTTGTACGCAGGAAAAGTTCTTGAATATAAAAAATCATCCGACAAAATATTTAATTGTGGTCGGTCAGATAAAGCCACTTCTGTACAAGCAGGTAGAATTAAAGATGAAGCACACACGCATGAGCATCCATAAATAAATTTTCTTCTTGATATGTTATTAAAAACTGACATTAATTTCTAAATATAAAAAAAACATAATGAACTCAACTCTCCATATACCAAAAGCAGAAATTCATGTCCATCTTGAGGCAACAATAACTCCCTCTTTATGTAGAAAATTTGCTGAGCGAAATAAAGTTAAGCTATCTGAGGATATTTTTGGCTCTGAGTATGCATATCAATGGGAGGATTTTTATGATTTTATTAAAAGATACGACATTGTGACCGGCGTTATTTATACTCCAGAAGATTATTATGAATTAACTTATGAATATCTAAAAGAATGTGCTTCTTATAATGTGCTTTATGTTGAGGCGATGGTTTCTTCAACACATGCCAAAGCTAAGGGGATGACTTACCATTCTTTTTTAGACAGTGTTCATCAAGCATCTCAAGATGCGGAAAGAGATTTTGGTATTGTTTCAAGATATTTAATGAATGGAATAAGACACTTAGGCGCTGACTCTGTTCAACAAACGGCAGAAGAAGTTCTTAATAATCCTCACCCCGCACTTGTAGGATTTGGTTTAGCAGGCGACGAACTACATTTTCCACCCGATTTATTTACCAAAACATTTGATATGTTAAAGCAAGAGTCATATCCCATTACTGTTCATGCTGGAGAATGGGATGGTCCAGAAAATATACGTAATGCTATTCATCTCTTACATCCAACTCGTTTAGGTCACGGTGTTCGCTCGATAGAGGATTTAGATTTAGTAAAAGAAATTGTGGAGAAAGATATTGTTTTAGAAACTTGTCCTACAAGCAATATTGCAACAAAAATTTATGATAATTATGCATCGCATCCTGTGAAAAAACTTCATGAGTTAGGGGCAAGAGTAACTGTTAATTCTGATGATCCTCCTTTTTTTAATGCAACAATCCAAGGTGAGTATGACGCCATGGCTGGTATAGGTTTTTCTGAGCAAGAACTTTTATCAATGACTCGTAATGCAATTGAATCCTCTTTTCTCCCAGAAGATAAAAAAACAGAAATTTTAACTAAATTAAATTAGATAATTTAACTAAAGGTCTTGCGCCGTAATGGGAGATAATCTCCGCTGCTGCAATGGACGCATAGTTTCCGCAGGTAGCAAGATCCTTTCCTTTTGCCATGCCAAATAAAAAACCACCTGCATATAAATCTCCAGCACCAGTTGTATCCACAACTCTGTCAACTTTTGCAGGATTAACCTCAATAACCTCATCATTGTTAATAATAACAGAACCATTTGCAGATTTTGTGATAGCAACAATCATGTTTAGTGACTTTGCATATTCAACAGCTTTATCAAAACTATCACTTTCACATTGGGCTTTAATTTCATCTTCATTGGCAAATAAAATATCTACATCATTTTCAATAAGCTCTTTGAATGAGTCTCGATGTCTATCAACACAAAACAAATCTGATAAAGTAAACGCAATTTTTTGATTATCTGATTTACATATATCAACCATTTTCTTCATAGCCATTTTAGCATCTTGATTGTCCCACAAATAACCTTCTAGATAAGCAATTTCATGATTAGTTATGTGTTCTGGATGAATATCTTCAGGTCCAATTAAGGTTCCTGCTCCTAAAAATGTACACATAGTTCTTGTTCCATCGTCTTCAACAAAAATAGTACAACAACCAGTGGAGATATCAGGAGAAGTAAAACCAAGAGGGAATTGCAAACCTTCTCTAATCATATCTTTTTGAAGAAATACTCCTACTTCATCATTTTTTATTTTTCCTATAAAGCTTCCGTTCCCACCAAAAGAAGTTATACCAAACATCGAATTTCCTAGAGAGCCGCCCCCTGCCATTTCTTTGATAGAATAGTTTTGATGGAGAGAATTTTTTAAATCTTCATCGATTAAATTCATGGAGTCACGATTTAATTTATTTTTTTCAACCTCTTCTTTATTTGATGGAATAATGGCATCAACCATAGCATTTCCAATGCCTACAATGTCTAATTTTTCACTCATTTTTGTTTAATAATTATTGGTACTAATTGCACTATAATGACTCCCGCAAATATTGCAAGACATCCAAGTATTTTTTGAGTGTCTAAAACTTGATTTAATAATATCCAACCAGCAATTACTGCAAAGACTGATTCCATCGATAGAATTATTGCAGCTGGCGCAGGATTAACTTTATGTTGTGCTATAATTTGAAGTGTATAACCAATGCCTGCAGAAAAGATTCCTGTATATAATATTTCAAACCATTCAATTTGCATATTTGATAATTTTGGATCTTCCCAAGTAAAAGCTAAAAGCATTGAGAGAATAAAAACTATGAAGTACTGAATACTTCCAAAAAGAAACGGACTATTTAATTTTTTTATAAAAATATCAATACAAATAATATGTAGGGCAAAAAATAAAGCTGCAATAAATAGAAGTGAATCTGATTGCTGCATTTCTATTGATTGGTTAGAAGATAATAAATATGATCCATAAAGACAGAGTAATATGGCGATCCAAACTATCCAATGAACTTGTTTTTTAATAATAAATCTTGAGATAATACCAACAAAAGGAACATAAAGTGTGCTTAAAAAAGCAGCATTAGAAATCATTGATTTTTGTAAAGCATATTGCTGTAAACCCATCCCACCGAATAAAAAAAAACCAGTTGCTAAACAAAGATAAACTTTTGTCCTATCACTTAATATTTTAGAAACATTGTTCCTTTCTAAATAAATTGCAAATGGCAACACTGTAAGAAAGGCAAAGAAGAATCTTCCAAAGCTAAATGTAAAAGGTCCGATAGCACCCATACCTGTTGTTTGACTTACAAAAGCAGTTCCCCAAATTAAGGTAGCAATAAGCATAAGAATATTTGCTCTAGTGTGACTCATTGAAAATAATTAAAAAATTTATTGTTTGTCTTTATTAACCCACCAGGATTCAATTACAATTCCATAAAGTGGTATTTCTTCTGGATATTCAAAAAAATCCCAATAAGCAATCCTATCTTTATTGCTATGATATAAAGGTACAACATAATGTCCCCATAACAAAACTCTATCCAGAGCGTGGATTGCAGTTGTTAACTCTTCTCTATTTTTTGCACTAATTAGTTTTTCAATTAACGCATCAATGGCAGGACTATTAATACCAGGATAATTTCTACTGCCATCTTTTTTACCTACCTCTGAGCCCCAATAAAACTGTTGTTCGTTTCCTGGACTCAAACTTACACCCCAGTATCGTTTAATCATATCAAAATCATAGTTTAGAAGTCGCGCTTGATACTGAGATGAATCAACCGTTCTAACTTCCATAGTAATACCAAGTTTTTTTAAATTACTTTGGTAAGCTAGTGCTATTTTTTCATCGGATGGACTTACAATTAAAAATTCAAATTTAAATTCCTTACCATCTTTTGTGAGTTTGTCATTTTTAATAATCCACCCTTCTTCTTGCAAAATTTCTTTTGCTTTCAGCAAATTTTTTCTTGCATTACCACTCCCGTCTGTTTTTGGAGGTGTAAATGTTTCTGTAAATATTTCTGATGGGATTTGATCTCTCCATGGGTTAAGTAATTCAAGTTCAGCATCAGAGGGAAGGCCAGAAGAAGAAAGAGGAGAATTATCAAAGAAACTATCTGTTCTTACATAAGCATTTTGATAAATTGTTTTGTTAATCCATTCATGATCATAAGCATAACTTAGCGCCAATCTTACATTCCTATTATTAAAGATATTTTTTCTCGTATTCATGACAAGACCATTCATTCCAACAGGTCTATCGTTATTCATTTCTTTTAATATAACCTCACCAGAGTCCACTGCTTTAAAATCATACTCGGATAACCATCTCTTAACATTATATTCTCTTCTAAAATCATATTCTCCAACTTTAAATGCTTCCACTAATACATTGGAGTCTTTGTAGTAATCATAGATTATTGTATCAAAATTATAGAGACCTTTATTTACAGGTAAATCTTTTGCCCAATAGTTTTCTACTCTTTTATATTTTATTTGACGTCCTGGATCTAAATTTTCAATTGTGTATGGGCCACTTCCTAAAGGAATATCTAAAAATGTTTTTGTAACGTCAATATTTTCATAATATTTTTTTGGAATTATTGGTAAAAAACCTGCTACTATAAGTGGGAGTTCTTTATCTTCATTATTAACAAAAACCATTTTAATTCCATTATTACCAATTAACTCTGTTGAAATAACCTTCCCATAAGTTTTTTTCTGATTAGGTGTTCCTTTTGTTTGAAATGTTTCAAGGCTAAATAATACATCATCTCTCGTGATAGGTGATCCATCATGAAAAGTTGCTTTAGGATTTAAATAGAAAGTGACAGAAGATCTATCTTCAGGCATTTCAACAAATTCAGCAATTAGTCCATATAATGAAAATGCTTCATCCCAAACTCTACGCATTAATGTATCATTGACATAACCAAGACCTGCAGCTTTTGACCCTTTAAACGCTACTCTATTTAAATTATCAAATGAACCATATGATCCAAACCGCACAACACCACCTTTAGAAGCATCAGGATTAACATAATCTAGATGAGTGAAACTTTCTTCATATTTTGGTTTACCATGCATGGCAATACCATGTGTTTTTTCAGCGAATGATGCAGAGGTAAAAAAAGTAATAAATAATGTAACTATTAAAAGATGCCTATGATTCATCGTAACTTTCTATCAACTAAATACGGTATTTTGAAGAGGAAGTTCTTTGAAACTACTCTTTTTATAAATACGATATATATAGAAAAAGATGAAAATTTTACCCTCAGAAATAACTCCCTATAAAAATTACTTGAATAGGAGAAAATTCATAAAATCTTCTATAGCAACTAGCCTAGTATTAGGAGCATCAACAGGCCTTGAAGCAAACCACATATCAAATCAAAATATTTATAATAATCAACTTGATGAAAATGATTCTTTAAATAGCTTTGAAGAAATAACTACTTATAATAATTTTTATGAATTTGGCATGGGGAAAACTGATCCTGCTGAAAATTCTGGTGACTTTAAACCTAAACCATGGTCGATATCTCTAGAAGGTTTGATTAACAATCCTCAAGTTCTTGATTTGGAAAAACTTTTACAAAACGTAACAATTGAAGATAGGGTATATAGATTAAGATGTGTTGAAGCTTGGTCTATGGTCATTCCTTGGCAAGGTTTTCCTCTAGCAGAAATAATTAAAATGGCAGACCCTTTGTCTTCTGCAAAATTTATACAATTTGTAACAGTCTTTAGACCTGAAGAAATGCCTGGTCAAAAAAGAAAGTTACTTCCTTGGCCTTATGTAGAAGGTTTGCGTATGGATGAAGCGATGCATCCTTTAACCATCTTATCAACTGGATTATATGGACATGATTTACTTAATCAAAGTGGGGCACCTTTAAGATTAGTTGTGCCTTGGAAGTATGGTTTTAAATCTATTAAATCAATTTCCTCTATAAGGTTTGTTGATAAACAACCAGATGCTACTTGGTCAATGTTAGCACCTAGTGAATATGGTTTTTATTCGAATGTAAATAATCTAGTTGATCATCCAAGATGGAGTCAGGGTACAGAAAGACGTATAGGGGAGTTTAAAAGACGGAAGACTATGATGTATAATGGATACGAAGCAGAGGTTGGTCATTTATATAAGGGAATGGATTTGAGAAAATATTATTAAATAATGATATCCACACAATTATTTAAAAAAATTAAACCTCTAATATTTTTTGCTATTTTTTTACCGAGTCTTTTCTGGAGTTATCAATTTATTAACGGTGCTTTGGGAGTAAATCCCATAGAAAAATTAATGGATAATATGGGAGAGATGGCACTACGCTTAATTGTTCTAACTTTATTTATTTCTTCTTTAAGTGAGTTTAAAAAATTCCGCTTTTTAATAGAGGTGAGAAGAATGATTGGATTGTTTGCCTTCTTTTATGTTACTTGTCATTTTCTAATCTATATAGCCCTTGATCATTTCTTTGATATGACTTTTATAATTAAAGATATTATAAAGAGACCCTTTATCACCTTTGGATTTATAAGTTTTATTTTCTTGATTCCTTTAGCCATTACATCTCCAAAAATAATGGTAAAAAAATTAGGATTTAAAGTATGGAAAAAAATTCATTATTTAATCTATCCAGCTGCAATTTTATCGAGTGTGCACTTTTATATGTTAGTTAGAGCAAATAAAATTGAACCAGCAATTTATATTTTCCTAATTTTAGTATTATTGCTTTACAGACTTTATTATAAAATTATTCATCCTCAATTGGTTCGGTAATAGGATTAAGCTCCATACCTGCTGGTGTAATGTTGCGAGGAAGAGGCACGTATTGAGATTCACTATCGGCAGGAATAGCTCTTTTTGTCATACGATATAAACCAAATAAACCAAGTAAACCGTGAATTAATAATAAATAAACATGATAACCGTTAGGGCCAGTTACGCTCATAATTCCTGAAACAAAAAGTGGGCCAAGAATAGATCCTATCCCTAAGAGTTTAGCAAAGGCAGAACTAGCAGCAACAATTTCATTTTGCTCAAGAAAGTCATTAGTATGCGCAATTGCTAAAGAATACATTGGTAGAGACATGCAGGAATAAAGTGCGGTTAAAATAAAAAATAAAGTTAGAGAAATATAGGAAGATACTACTATTAGAATACATAAACCAGATGCGGCAAAAGTAACACCTATTAAAATTAGCCTGCGATCAATTTTATCTGATAGATAGCCAATCGGCCATTGCGAAAGTGCACCAAAGGAAGTTATTATAACCATAAAGATAGAAACCTCTAGAACACTCAATCCTTTTGCCGTTGCATAAACAGCTCCATACCCAAATACTGCACTGTGGGCCAGACCTACAGATAATGCCCCGACAAATCCCAAAGGAGAAATTGCATAAAACTCAGAAAGAGAAAAACTTTTTGTATCAGAGGTATTGGGTTGTTCAGTATTTGATAGAAGTATAGGAAGTAAAGCAAATGATAATAAAATTGACACTAAGATAAACAAATCAACTTTAGCTGGATCACTTATATTTAAAAGTAATTGACCCAAGCCAACAAAAACAAAAGTGATGATCATATATACCGATAGTAATTTACCACGTGTTTGGTTTGTTGATTTATCATTTAACCAACTCTCCATAATAATAAAAATTCCAGACAAACTGATCCCAGTAAAAATTCTAATTAAAAACCAAGAATAGGGATCAAGAAATATGGAGTGTAACAATATTGCGATTGATGCCAAAGATGCTAGAGCAGCAAAGACCCTTATATGACCAACACGTTTTAAAAAGACAGGGATGATAACAGAACCTGATAGGTAGCCTACATAATATCCAGCAACAACTAAACCTGCTGAAATAAAACTAAATCCTTCAATGATAGATCGAACACCAATTAATGATCCTTGTAGACCATGAGCTAAACTAATGATTCCAAAACCAAAAAAAAGGGCCCAAGTATTGCGTAGGACAGTAAACATATTAGTTATTTTTTATTTAAAATTAATATTCTTCTTCACCTTCATCAGGTGTTTTTATGCCTGCATCAGCAGCTGGATCGATTTCTGTTTCATCTTCTAGAAGAACTGTATCATCCTCTAAATTATCTTCATTATTATCAACATCCAAACTCTCAATATCTAATTCATCATCTTTTTCTTTAGGCTTAGGAGGAATTGGATTTACTAAAGGAGCGGCATTAGTACTACCAGGTTTTCTTCCACGTCTAGGTCTAGACATTGTGGTAACTTCAATTTCTTTACCGCATTCAGGACACTCTAATTCAGATCTACCAAGATCGTAGTATTGCTTACTACACATTGGACAAATTCTTTTTTCTCCCCAAGATTCTTTATACATATTTGCTACTCTTTTTCTTTCACGTAAATCTTACCACAATACCCACAGACAACCTTATCTTGACTATCAAAACTATAATAAACTGCGGGGTGTCCTAAACCATCTTGACCCCCATCGCAACAGATAGTTTCAGTATTTGCTGGTACTTTTTCTATTTCTTCCATCTTTGGATTTCTATAGAAAATTTATGATTTGATGTCCAACAATATTTAAATTCTATTGCTAAATTTGAAAGTAGAGAATGGATATTCCTATAACCACAAATATCGAGGGTATTATTCTTTTAGAAGCTGTTTTTTCCTTCAATAGAATCAAACCAATCAGAGCGGCAAATATGATGCTGATTTCCCGTATCGAAGAGACGTAGGCAATTGGCAAAAATTGCATACACCAAACAGCTAATCCATAGGCTAACGGAGCAAGAATGCCAAAAGCAACCCCTGTTAAAACCAGATTTTTATTTACTATTCGAAGACCATTATTTTTAAAAAAGAAAGAAGCAATAAGTGCTGGAGTACCGTTTAATAAAAGCATCCAATATAAAAAGCTGTAGGGGTTTGAGGAGTGTCTAACACCAATTCCATCAACTAACGTATAAGTCGTTATCATAATAGCTGTTAAAACACCTAAACCAAAAGCAGAATAATTAAATTTTAATCTATCGGAGTAAGAAATTAAGAATAAACCCATACATACGATCATGATTGCAATAAATCCCCATAAAGAAATTTTATCAGTTAGATAAATTAAACTTATTATTGCAAGCAATAAAGATGAACTTCCTCTTGCGATGGGATAGATAAAAGAAAGGTCTCCATAATTATATGAAAAGATAACGAGCAATCTATAAAAACCATGTAGCAGAGCAGATGTTATAATTAATATCCAAATATAAGGTGTTGGAAAGGGAACTGTTAATACAAGAGGGGTAAAAATAATTATCTCAAAAATAGATGTTATACCTAAAATTCCTAGAGGATTTTTATTGTATTTAAGAATACTATGACAGAGCGCATGAGATAAAGCTGCAATTAATAAAAGTAAAAATAAAAAATAGTCAGGCATGCAATA
>Ga0208261_1000787_pt1 | contig 11936 bp, 14 predicted proteins | sample Knorr_S7_td_DCM__FD_185595 | JGI IMG/M metagenome (GOLD analysis project Ga0208261, IMG submission 185595) | Marine microbial communities from Southern Atlantic Ocean transect - Knorr_S7_td_DCM_ad_131m_LV_B (SPAdes) (version 3) | ecosystem: Environmental > Aquatic > Marine > Oceanic | place...
GTAATTAAATCTACTCCTTTAGAATATTTGTATAAAACCATATCCAAGGGGCTAATTTGAACGCACAAAGATACAAAATAAAATAAATAATATTCTTTAGGTTACCCCATCTAATTACATATGAATAATTGTTTAACTGTGAGATCATATATATAAATAAACATATAGAGGAAGAGACCTTCAGAAAAATTGAATTTTCAACAAAGTAATAGCTGTTTATTACATTAATTATAAGTAAAAAAAATGCTGCGTTTATAGTTATTATATAAATTTTATTAAATACTACATCAATTCCTGGAATTTTATAACTTTTTAATAGAAAGTTAACTAAAGAATACCTTGAAATACAAATAAGTACAATCAATGCCCATATTCTTAAAAGCTCTTCTAAACTTGTAAAATTTAAATATGAGTCAATTGTAAAACTAATTATAGAAGTAATGAACAGGAAACAGAATAAATTTAAAAAACTAATAGATTTTAATAACACTGAGTGCTTATCCTCTTCATTAATTCCAGGAAAAAAATTAGTCATTGAATAGACAAATCTGTTAAATAAATAAATTAATTTTGTAGAATTAGATATTTTAAATAAAAAAATAGATACAAAAAATACTAATAAATAAATACTGTAAAAGTCTTTACTAACATAATTTAGATAAATATGCATCTTACAAAATTAATCTTCTTAGTCAATGAACAAAAAAACTATTGTAATTATTCCAACATACAATGAAATAGAAAATATTTCAAAGATTATTGATCTAGTAATATCAGAAGATAAGAATATTGATGTTTTAGTTGTTGATGATAATTCTCCAGATGGAACCTCATCTATAGTCTCTCAAAAAGAAGTGATCTTTAAAAATAGAGTTTTTTTGATTAAGAGGCTTGATAAGAAGGGCCTCGGAACTGCTTATATTGAAGGGTTTAGATGGGCCTTAAAAAGAAAATATGATTTTATAGTATCAATGGATGCTGATTTTTCTCATAACCCAAGTGAATTAACTAAGATGATAAAATATTTTAGTAATGGAGTGGATGTTATTGTTGGTTCAAGATATTTAAATGGTGTTAGTGTAGTAAATTGGCCTATAGGAAGAATTTTTTTGTCATATATTGCCCAAATATATGTTAGGTTAATTACAGGTATGCCAATTAATGATCCTACTTCTGGCTTTGTTGCTTATTCTAAAGAATCTGTTAATGCTCTTAATTTAGATAAATTTAGATTTATTGGTTATGCATTTCAGATCGAAATGAAATATAAAATTTGGAAGAAGAAATTTAAATTAAAAGAACATCAAATAATTTTTATGAATAGAGAACTGGGAGAGTCAAAATTGGATAAAAAAATTATTTTAGAAGCAGTTTTTGGTGTTTTGAAACTAAGACTAGATTCTGTTTTAAAGAGACTATGAATAATAAGACTTTAATTAAAAATGCTACAATAGTTAATGAAGGAGCTTCTATAATAAGTGACATATTAATTGAAGGTCAAATTATTAGCAAGATTGACAAAGAAATTAACATTCAAGGTCCTATAAAAATTATTAATGCTGATAATTTAACATTAATCCCTGGAATGATTGATGATCAGGTTCATTTTAGAGAACCGGGACTGACTCATAAAGGAGATATCTATTCAGAATCCAGGGCTGCAGTCGCTGGAGGAGTTACCTCATTTATTGAAATGCCTAATACTATTCCAAATACAGTTAATGATAGTGCATTATTTGAGAAAATAGAGATTGCAAAATCTAAATCATTTGCAAATTTTTCATTCATGTTTGGGGGAACAAACAGCAATTTAAATGATATACTTAAAGTTGATAAGAGTCAAATTGCAGGAATAAAAATATTTCTTGGCTCATCAACAGGGAATATGCTTGTAGATAATCATAAAGCAATTGAAAAAATATTCAGAAATACTGAACTTCCAATTTCGGTGCACTGTGAAGATGAAGAGATTATCAAGAAAAATTTAGCAAATCATATAAATAAATATGGTGATGATATTCCAATAGATCTTCATCCTAAAATTCGAAATGAAGAAGCATGTTATAAATCATCTAAATTCGCAGTTGAATTAGCAAAAAAAACTGGTGCAAGACTAAATGTATTTCATATTTCAACTGCTAAAGAGCTAGAATTGTTCGATAATAGTATACCTGTTAGTGAAAAGAAAATTACTTCTGAAGCTTGTGCTCATCATTTATGGTTTACAGACAAAGACTATAAACTTCTTGGTTCAAAAATAAAATGGAATCCGGCAATAAAAACTGAATATGATAAAAATGGACTTTGGCAAGCTGTTTTAAATGACAAAATTGACATTATTGCATCTGATCATGCCCCACATACACTTGAAGAGAAAAAAAGATTATATACTAAATGTCCATCTGGAGGACCGATGGTTCAACATTCAATAATTTCTCTTCTAACTGAGTCTAAAAAGTATAATATTGGTATCGAAAAAATTGTGGAGAAGATCTCTCATAATCCTTCAATTATTTTTAATATTAAAAATAGAGGATTTATTAGAGAGGGCTATTTTGCAGATATTGTTCTTATAGATACTAATAAAAGTTATAATGTATCTAAAGATTCATTATTGTATAAATGCAATTGGTCACCTTTTGAGGGTCAAGTTTTTGACTCTTCGATTTTTATGACATTTGTAAATGGACAGATAGTATATAATCAAGGGAAAATTACTTCTGATCCAATAGGCAAACAATTAATTTTTGATAGATGAAAAATATAATATTTATTTTATTAATTTTATTTGTCCCTGTTGGTTGTGAATTATCTAATAATAAACCAGATAATCTCATAGATAAAAAACAAATGGAAAATATAATTTTTGATATATTGGTTTTAAATTCTATTAATACAAATTCATTAATGTCAAAAGTTGAACTTATTAGTGATGAGTTTATCTTTGAGAGATATTCTGTAGATAGTATACAATTCTATGAAAGTGAATTATACTACTCAAAAAGACCAAGAGATCACTTTGAAATTTATTCAAATGTTAAAAAGAGAATATTAAAACAAATGGATTCTATATCAATTAATTGATTATGAAAAACTTTATTGATGAATTAAAATGGAGAGGAATGCTTCAGGATATTATCCCTGGAACTGAAGCGCATTTAAACAAAAATAAATCACTTGGCTATATAGGTTTTGATCCAACATCAGATTCGCTGCACGTTGGAAGTCTTGTTCCAATTTTTATATTAATGCATTTTCAAAAGTATGGTCATACTCCTGTTGTTCTGCTTGGAGGAGCAACTGGAATGATTGGAGATCCATCTGGAAAATCAGATGAAAGAAAATTGCTAGATAAAGATATTTTAGATTATAATTTTAAAAAGCTTAAAAAACAATTTGAAAAATTTTTAGATTTTGATTCTAAAAAAGAAAACCCTGCAATACTATTGAACAATTACGATTGGATGAGTAAGTTTTCTGTAATAGATTTTTCTAGAAATATAGGAAAGCATATAACTATAAACTATATGATGGCAAAAGACTCAGTAAAAAAGAGAATAGGGAAAGAATCAAATGATGGAATGTCTTTTACTGAATTTACTTATCAATTAATCCAAGGGTATGACTTTCTTTATTTATTCCAAAATATGAATTGTACTGTTCAGATGGGTGGAAGCGATCAATGGGGAAATATTACTACAGGAACAGAATTGATTAGAAGAAAAGAGAATAAAAAAGCATTTGCTTTAACTTGTCCTTTAGTTACTAAATCTGATGGTTCAAAATTCGGTAAATCGGAGAGTGGAAATATTTGGCTCGATAAAAACAAAACCTCTGCATACAAATTTTATCAGTATTGGATAAATATTTCTGATGAAGATGCAAAAAACTATATTAAGATATTTACATTTTTAGAAAAAAATGAAGTAGAAAAATTAATTAAACAACACGATGATAATAAAGGCTTAAGGATTCTGCAAAACCATCTAGCAGATTCCTTAACTAAGCTTATTCATGGAGATAAGGAGTTGCAAAATTCAGTAAAAGCATCTAAAATTTTGTTTGGAAAATCAAGTGAAGATGATCTGAAATCAGTTGATCCTAGCACAATTATGGAAATTTTTGAAGGAGTGCCTAAGTCAACTATAAGTTCTCAAAAGCTTAAGGCAGGAATTGATATAGAAATACTTTTATCTAAAGAGACAAATTTTTTAAAATCATTAAGTGAGGCTAAAAGAGCACTTGGTGAGAATTCAATTTATGTGAACAAAACTAAAGTTCAAAACAATTTTGTTGTTAGTGATAAAAATTTAATTAACAATAAATTAATTCTTCTTCAAAGGGGCAAAAAAAATTATTTTTTAGTAAATGTTAAATAATCGATATTTTTTTATCATTAAAACTTAAATATTAGATAAATATTATACATTTTCATTAAATTGATTATGCCTAATGAAAAAATCAGATATTAAAATTCTTTTGGTTGATGATGAACCTGATATCATCGAAATTTTAAGATATAATCTATCTCAGGAAGGGTATGAAGTTTATTCTGCAAAGGATGGTAAAAGTGCTATAAAAAAGGCAGAGAAAGAAATCCCAAATTTAATTATAATGGATGTTATGATGCCTCATATGGATGGAATAGAGGCTTGTAGTATTATCAGAAAAAACCCAATATTTAATGATACTATAATTATGTTCTTAACAGCAAGAGGAGAAGACTATTCTCATGTAGCGGCATATGATGCTGGTGCAGATGACTATATAACTAAACCTGTTAAACCAAAAGTTTTTTTATCTAAAGTAAAAGGCCTTTTAAGAAGGCTAAAAAAAGAAAGTATTTTAGAATCAACCATTGAAGTTGGAGATCTAGTGATAGATAGAGATGAGTATAAGGTAAAAATTTCTGGAAAACCACTTATCCTTCCTAGAAAAGAATTTGAACTTCTGTATTTATTAGCATCAAAACCTGAAAAAGTATTTAAAAGAGGAAAAATCATGCAATCTATATGGGGTTCTGATGTAGTAGTAGGAGATAGAACTATTGATGTCCATATGAGAAAACTAAGAGAAAAAATAGGGGATAGCTATTTTAAAACTGTAAAAGGGGTTGGTTATAAATTTGTTAATCAATAGCAATGAGTTTTATATTAAAGCTTACTAGGTATAAGTATTCTCTAAGGTTTTCATTATTAATTACATTAATTTTTGGTTTATTTTATTTTATTTCGAACTCAATATTTAATAATACTTTTATTTTAAGTGATTCTATCTTAGAACATTTTATAATCTTCTTATCCTTATTTGTAATTTTTTTTTTCATTATCCAATGGAATATTGAGAGAATTGTTAAAAAAGATATTATCAGATTAATTAAAGAAATTTCAAAAGATACAGATCTAAATAATGATATTTCTAATTTAAATCTTGATGCCGCTACTATAGATTTAATTAAATTAATTCAAGCAAGAACTACAGAGATAAATGTTCTAAAAGATCAAGATACTTATAGAAAAGAATTTCTTGGAAATGTTTCACATGAATTAAAAACTCCCTTGTTTACTATTCAAGGCTATATTCTAACTTTATTAGATGGAGCATTAAAAGATAAAAGTGTCAGAGACAAATATCTTAAAAGAGCTGCAAAGGGAGTAGATAGATTAATAAATATCGTATTAGATCTTGATCTAATCACTCAATTTGAATCTGGTATTAAACTAGTAGATAAGAAAAAATTTGATATTGTAGAGTTAATTCAAAATGTTTTTGATTTAATTGAGATAGAATCGGAAAAAAGTAATATATCACTAATATATGATAAGAATTATTCCAAGCCAATTTATGTATTTGCAGATGAAGAAAGAATATTACAGGTCTTAACTAATTTATTAGTAAACTCATTAAAATATGGAATTGATGGTGGAAGGACAGAGGTTTCATTAGTAAGAAATGATGATAAAGTTTTAATCAGAGTGTCTGATGACGGCATAGGTGTTTCAAAAGAGCATCTTCCTAGACTATTTGAAAGATTCTATAGAGTTGATGCTACTAGATCAAGAAAAAAAGGAGGTTCGGGACTAGGTCTATCAATTGTTAAGCATATTATTGAGGCCCACAGTGAAAATATTTCTGTTGAAAGTGAAGTTGGAAAAGGAACTACTTTTTCTTTTACACTTGAATATTTTAAGTCTTAAAAATAAATTTTATGGTTGAGGATGATTTTTACAAAAAGGTTTATATGACAGTAAGAAAAGTTCCATATGGTCGAGTGACTACATATGGGGCAATAGCAAAATTTATTGGAGCACCTTCTAGTTCAAGAGTTGTAGGATGGGCACTTAATTCATCTCATAATGATTCATCAATTCCAGCTCATAGAGTAGTTAATAGAAACGGACTATTGACTGGAAAACATCATTTTTTTGGTCGAGATTTAATGGAACAATTGCTCCAAAATGAAGGTGTCAATGTAATAGATAATCAAGTACAAGAATTTGAAACTAAATTCTGGAAACCAGAGTAATTTTTTCAATATTAAAATATTTTAAATTCCTAGTTAACAGTATCTTTGTATATATTATTAAAATATGGTATTAGATAAAACAACGATTTCTAAAGTATTAGAAGATGTGTATTCATCTGGTTCGAAAGATAATATTATAAAATCTGGAGTTATTGCTAATATAATGGTATTTGATTTGGAAGTAGATATCGATTTGGTTATGGATAATCCAACACTCCAAGCTAGAAAAAAGTTGGAAGGAGAAATAACCACCACAATACACAAAAAAATTAATAGTAAAGCTAAAATTAAATTTAATACTAAAATTAAAAAACAACCTAAGCCTGAGAATCAGAGTATTAAAAAGGAATTATCTGGAGTTGATTCAATAATTGCAATTTCTTCAGCCAAAGGAGGTGTTGGAAAATCTACTTTTACGGTTAATACTGCTGCAATGCTAGCTAAAATGGGTTGCAAAGTAGGTATACTAGATACAGATATATATGGGCCATCTATTCCTACAATGTTAGATGTTGAGGGATATGTCCCTAAATCAATTAAGGTAGATGGTGTTTCTAAAATTGATCCTATAGAAAGTTATGGAATCAAATTGATGTCAATAGGTTTTTTTACAAAACTTGATGAAGCTGTAGTTTGGAGAGGTCCGATGGCTTCAAAAGCACTTAAACAAATGATTTTTGATACTAATTGGGGCGAGTTAGATTTCTTATTCTTGGATTTACCCCCTGGGACTGGAGATATTCATCTTAGCTTAGTTCAATCTATTCCTATAAGTGGAGCTGTAATAATTAGTACACCTCAAAATGTAGCATTAGCTGATGCTAGAAGAGGTATTAAGATGTTTCAACAAGAAACTATTAATGTCCCGATTTTGGGTCTTGTAGAAAACATGTCATACTTCACTTCAGATGAAGAACCAGAAGTTAAACATTTCATATTTGGAGAAAGTGGAGTTAAATATCTTGCTAAAGATTTAGATATTAATTTTTTAGGTGAGATACCTATATTTAAAAGCTTAAGAGAAGCTTCAGACTTTGGTAGACCTGCATCACTTCAAGAAGATTCAGTAATTGAAAATAAATTTAGAGATATATCGAAGGTTCTTGTAGAGGAGTTAATAAAAAGAAATACTGAATTACCTCCTACTAAGATTGTTAAAATTACTAATTTAGTGGGGTGTTCGGCAGTTAATAAAAAATCATGATAAAAGAAGTAGAAGAAAAAGTATTAATAGCATTAGATGAAATAAGACCTTTCTTGGAAAAAGATGGGGGTGATATTTCCTTAGAATCGATTTCTGATAATAAAATTGTCAATGTTAAACTTCACGGGGCTTGTGTTGATTGTAAAGTAAATCAAATGACTCTTAAGTTAGGAGTTGAGACTATAATTAAAAAACACGTACCTCATATTGAAGAAGTAAATTCAGTCTAATTTTTATCCATATGATTAAAACAGATATTTTAATTATAGGAGGAGGTCCAACTGGACTATTTTCTGTTTTTGAAGCAGGTCTGTTAAAACTTAAATGTCACATACTAGACTCTTTAGCCCAGCCTGGAGGTCAATGTATTGAACTATATCCAAAAAAACCTATATATGATATACCAGGATATCCAGAAATTATCGCTGGAGATTTAATTAAAAAGTTATTAGAACAAATTAAACCATTTAATCCTGGTTATACTCTTGGGGAAACTGCATTAACATTAGAGAGAAATAGTGAAGGATCTTTTATAGTAACAACAGATAAGGGAACAAAACATCAATCTAAAATTATTGCTATTGCAGGAGGGCTGGGTACCTTTACTCCAAGAAAACCAAACCTAGAAAATCTTGCAAAGTTTGAAGATAAAGGTGTCGATTATTTAATTAAAGATCCTGAAAAATATAAAGATAAAGTTGTTTTAATTGCAGGAGGAGGAGACTCTGCATTAGACTGGACTTTATTTCTATCAGATATTGCTAAAAAAGTAATCCTTATTCATAGGAGGAATGAATTTAGAGGTGCAGATGAGTCTGTATCAAATGTTCAAGATCTAAAGAATGAAGGGAAAATTGAAGTTTTAACTCCTGCTCAAGTAATTTCTCTTAAAGGATCTTCAAAACTTGATTCAGTTATTATTGATATTGATGGAAAATCTAAAGAAATTATTATCGATTATTTCATTCCTCTATTTGGACTAGTTCCAAAACTTGGTCCAATTAAAGATTGGGGTCTGGAAATTGAAAATAATGCTATTTTAGTTAATAATAGTCTTGACTATCAAACAAATATTAAAGGAATATATGCAATAGGAGATGTGAATACATATCCCGGAAAACTTAATTTGATTTTAAGTGGATTTCATGAGGCTGCTGTTATGTGTCATAGTGCATATAATTTGTTAAATCCTGGTAAGAAAAATACTCTTAAATATACTACTATTAGTGGAGTAGAAGGTTTTGACGGAAGTAAAAAAGAGGCAAAAAGGATTAATATTAGTAAAATAAACTAAACTTCATTTTAAAGAATGAATGAAAAAGATTTTATCTTTTCTAAAGACATTGAATTAGATGGTATTGTTAAATGGACTGCACCAAGTAATATAGCAATCGTAAAATACTGGGGAAAATTGGAAAATCAAATTCCTCAGAATCCTTCAATTAGTCTTACATTAAATGAATCTATAACAACTACCTCACTTTCTTTAAAACCTAAGAGTAATACTAATTCAAATTTGAAGTTTGAATTTGAAGGAGAAACAAATAAAGCTTTTGAAGATAAAACACGTGCTTTTTTTAAAAAAATTGATAAATACTTTCCATTTATTCTAAATCATGATATAGAAATCAAATCTAAAAACAACTTTCCTCATAGTAGTGGTATTGCTTCATCAGCATCTTCAATGGCAGCCTTATCTGCTTGTTTAGTTGATTTTGAAAAGATGAATAACTCAGAAATGTCAGATGATTTTTTCTATAAAAAAGCTTCATTTATATCTAGAATTGGTTCAGGAAGTGCTTCAAGAAGTATCTGTGGGCCAGTTGTAATTTGGGGAGAGTCAGAAGCATATGAAAACAGTAATGACTTGTATGCAGTAAATATTTCAAACCAAACACATGAAATATTTAAAGATTTTAATGATACGATCTTGATAATTGATCCTGGACAAAAAAAGATATCCAGTACAGAGGGTCATAAATTAATGAATAAAAATCCATTCTCTAATCAACGTTATGATATAGCTAGAAAGAACGTGATAGATCTTAAAAATATATTAAAAAGTGGAGATTTAGATGGGTTTATAAGTATAGCAGAATCTGAGGCTTTAATGATCCACTCACTAATGTTAACATCTAATCCAAGCTACATCCTAATGAAACCAAATACTTTGAAAGTGATATCTAAGATAACTGAGTATAGGTCTGAAAGTAAACTCCCTATATGTTTTACTTTGGATGCAGGTTCAAATGTTCATTTACTTTATCCAAATAATATAAAAGATAAAATTTCAGATTTTATTAATAATGAGTTGATAAAATACTGCTCATCGAATAAATATATTGAAGATAAAGTTGGTAGTGGTCCTGAAAAGATAAATTGATGGAAAGGAAAAATTTTTATTCAAAAGTTCTACTATTTGGTGAATATGGAATTATCTCAAATTCTAATGCATTATCGGTTCCATTCAAAGAATTTTATGGTTTTCTTAATAAGTCTACAAAATTAAATCAAGATCAAAAACACTCTAATGATGAACTGATTGAATTGTATCACTTCATCTACAAAAATTCAACTATTAATGATGTAATCGATATTCAAAACTTAAAAAAAGATTTAGAACTAGGTCTTTACTTTGATAGTAATATTCCAATAGAATCTGGAGTTGGGAGTAGCGGTGCATTGGTTGCTTCAATATTTCATAAGTATTCAAGAATAGATGTAAATAATCTAGAAATCATGGAAATTAAAAATCTTTTATCAATTATTGAGTCCAAATTCCATGGAAAATCTTCAGGCCTTGATCCTCTTGTCTCTTTTTATAGTAAACCTATTTTACTTTCAAACCAAAAAATCAAACTTCTGGATGATATAGATTACAGAGATTATAGGATTTATTTAATTAATAGTAATATAAATGCTTCAACTAAAGAAATGATTGAGATGTTTAATATGAAAATGAAAGATACTGACTTTAATGCTTTTTTTAATAATGATTTCATTGGTAAGACCAATGTCTGTATAGATAATCTTTTAAATAATTCAAGTTCCTTTCAAGATTCAATTAAAGATTTATCTGAAATAACATTCAACAATTTTCAAGAGATGATACCAAATCAAATAAAGGAGAAGTGGGAGTATGGACTAAACACTAATTCATATTTCATGAAACTCTGTGGCTCTGGTGGTGGTGGTTTCTTTACTGTTTTTAATTTTGAAGATCAATTAAGCTCCAATCTTTCTGGGTTTAAATCTTTTCAGTTATAATTAAATTTTTTTATTTTTGAGACCTTCCTATATCTTCCTATCAATAAATCTAATCTTTTATAGAGTAAATAAACTTACTTATAGAATCTATTCCGTTTAAATGGAGATTTCTAATAAATGCTGATCCTATAATTGCTCCTTTTGAAAATTTTACTGCAGCTTCAAATGTTTTTTTATTCGCCACACCAAAACCAGTTATTCTCGGAGTTTTAAGATTCATCTTTTTAATTCTTTCAAAATATTCTAACTGTTCAGAACTAAATGAGTCTTTAGATCCAGTTATACTTGAAGAACTAACCATATAAATAAAACCATCAGATATAGAATCAATCTTTTTAATTCTTTCATCTGAAGTCTGAGGGGCTATTAAGAACATATTATAAATCTCATATTTCTTAAATATTGATTTATAATTTTCTTCATAATAATCCATAGGAAGGTCAGGTATAATTAGTCCATCAATTCCAATTTCATTACATTTTTTACAAAATTCTTCTACACCATATTGAAGAATAGGATTAAAATATCCCATTATAATTAGTGGAATTGAGACTTTTTCTCTGACACCTTTCAATTGATCAAATAATATATTTGTATTCATACCATTTTTAATTGCATGTGTAGAACTGTCTTGTATTGTAGGTCCATCAGCAAGAGGATCACTAAAAGGTAAACCTATTTCAATCATATCAACACCAGATTCCTGAAGCTTTAATATAATATCTACCGTATCATTAAGATTAGGATATCCAGCTGTAAAGTATATGGATAATAATTTTCCTTCTTCCTGTAATTTTTTGTCTATTCTATTCATTATAAATTAAAGTATTTGATATATGTATTTAAGTCCTTGTCTCCTCTACCTGAAAAATTAACTACAATAATATCATCAGCTTTAAATTTCAAATACTTGAATGCTGCAAAAGCATGGGCTGTTTC